>SAMEA104315428__coassemble_867_pt1 | contig 31338 bp, 27 predicted proteins | sample SAMEA104315428__metabat2_low_PE_039 | metagenome-assembled genome bin SAMEA104315428 (sample SAMEA104315428) | gut metagenome | biome: Monkey gut; feature: monkey-associated habitat; material: faeces | place: China | collected 2013
ACACTAACACTTTAACTCTGTTTTAATCACATTTCAAGTCCCTGAACATCTTCTTAATATCTTTTAATAATAATTATGCAAAAGTCAGTTTGTCAAACACTCACTATATTAGAGGCTAATTTTTGAAAAATTTGAGAGCTGAAAACCATTGATTTTTCGTTCAAAATCTGCTTAATTATTACGAAGAAATGTTAATATTATGCTGCATAATGCATGTTAATAGCATTTACAACATTATCAAAATCCATATCTTCTATTTCTAAAATATTATCATCGTCAAATCCCACATTTAATACATGGAGTAATTTTGAAAATTCATAGATTTTCTCAACAGCGACATTGCTTAAATTTTCTTTAATTCTATCAGTTTTGGAAAGCAATAAAAGATGTTGATATGTTTCGCAAATTTCTCTTGTATTATTATTGGGATGAGCTTTTGTCATATGTTGTGTTGGGGTTAATGCAATTAAATTTTCCAAGTAATAGCATATTTCAGGATATTGACTTTCAGGAAATATGTGATGGATTTGAGTAGCCATACCATTATCAAATTCATCAAAATGCTCGCTTTTACTATCTCTATACTGTTCATTAAATAATTTTAGATAATGTTTTGCTTTAGTGGATTGATATCGATAATAAGCATCATTGACCACAATTTTTTGAAGTTTCATATATTCTTTTCTTGTTTTTTCTTTAGGCTTCTCAGCATTTATATCTCTGAAATTATTCCTATTATACATAAGCATATCATATGTAATATTATGTCGTGATAAATGTCCACGTTCTGTGCCTAAAGCATTATTATAATATGCCAAAGGATTTAAAACTTTTATAAAAATACGATTACACTCAACTATACCATTTATGGCAGTATTACTTATTGTAAAGTCAGAAAACCCTTTTTTCATTTTGGAATAATTAGCAGGAGATTGTAAACTAAAAAAAGTTTCAAATAGATAGTAAATGCCACTATCTTTTAAGGTTTTGGTAATATATTCTTTTAAGAAAAATAACGCATTCTTCTCTCTTAACGCTATAAATTCTAAAATACCCATATTTGCAATAGAATAAATATTTCTATTACCATTTTTTGTTTTATTTAAAATTTTTGATGCGGCAAGAAGTTCCATAGGTTGTTGAAAAAATTTATCATATTCATTTTGAGCAAGCTCTGAATCAACATCAGGTTTTTTAAATATTTCAACGACATTATTTTTAGCATATTCAGAGTACCATATATCGGCGGTTACAAATGTAGTATTACTAGGATTGCTCAAATGATAGTTATAAATACAATCTGCTATTACAGTAAGAACATCTGCCGCACACTTTTGATCTATCCAACGTCCGTTTTTTGTAATTCTTATATCATATGTATTTTGGTTTATAAAATCTGTTATATCCTTACTTGTGAGCATTATTCCTGTTCCTTACTCCAAAATAAAATACCGCATTTTTATCTAAGTTTAAAGACCTCGTACTTAAATTTCTTGCAATACTGTAAAATTTTCTAAATTCGTCAGTAGCAAAATACTTTAAGTCACAGTCCGAAACATGCTTATTCTGTTTTGTTTCAAATATGGCAACTGAACCATTTACAACAGTTTTTCTGGGTTTTTTTATAACTCGGGGATAATAAGTCATATTTGGACTTAAATATACATCATCTCTATCATAATATTTTGCAATAGATAAATTTTTACAATCCTTTTCACTGTCTAAAAACGAATCATAATCTGGTAAATGTTCTATTGCAGAACCATCTTTAGTAATATTCCTTGATTTTATTACCCAAATTTTGCCTGTAGTTTTTAATCTTTTATTTGTAATTTGTCTATCCCTGAAACTATCAAATATATCGAAAATCAAATTGTTTGCTATTCTATCAAAATTTTCATCTCTATACAACAACCAATTTGGAAATTTATTATCTGTTAATTTAGATTGCAATATTATATTTGTTATGTTGTGCGTTAAGGAATAACATTCAGTGTATTTGGAATTACAAGCATTGCTAACTATTAAACATATTGTTTCAATCAAAACTCCCTTAAAGCCCTTTTCTCCGAAATCAATTATTGATTTAATCGAATGTTGATTTACATTTTCTCTACATGTTTCAAAATCTGTATTATGTAAAAAATACTTTGGCAAAATCAAACATGTATTATCTGCTAATGTTAGGCATTTTTCTACAAAAAATGCAGCTATATTATCAGCTATGGAATCATTAAACAATTTTCTATATTTACATAACAATTTCTTGTCAGAAATCTTTTTATATGGAGGATTTCCAATTGCTATATCATAATGTATATTGCTACTTGATAATAAAAAATCTTTATTTCTAACACCAATAAATACGTTTGGAGGCAATTTTATTGATGAATATAATGCTTTCAATATCTTGAGAGATTCTGAATCTATGTCATAAATATCGATATTTAAACTTTTACAATTTGAATATTTATCAATTATCAGAGGAATGAAATTGCCAACACCAACCGCCGGCTCAAGTATTTTTATATTATCTTTTTTTATATCAGGCAACTTTTTATAAATTTCAAATAATAATTGTTTGTTAGTATAAAATGCAGCATTTTCCGCACGTTGAGTATTTGACAACTCTGCAATTCTTGATAAAGTATTTAATGAATATTTATTGTTATTTTCATATATAAAATCAATTAGCTTTGATGTATCTGATAATTGTTTTTCTTTTATTATTTTTTTTATTTCTTTATCTTCTATCTTAGAAGAATCAAGATATTTTTTTATTTTATCAGATATTGATAGCATTACACCTGTAGGAACTGCTTCTCCAATACTTTGTCGAATATTTATATCATTCTTTTTAATAAATGCACGTTTTTCATCAATAGACAATGAATTTAAAAGTTTTTCATCTTCTTGTACCCATTTAAATTTATTTGGAATTGACATCATTAACATAAGTTCTCTTATGCTAAAAACTCTATCATCTTCAGGATGTACTGTGTTTTGGCTCGCAAGAATATCATTTCTTGTATGAATACATGGTGCCACTTTATCCCAGTATTGACGTTTGTATTTATCTCCATTTTTGTTAACATTCTCAATAATTTCACCGTTTACCAATTGATGAGGTCTTTTGCTTTTGATTTTATTATCATACGCAGATTGTCCCTCTTTAATATCCGCAATCCATTCTCGCATATGTGAGGAATATTCTCTAAAAGAATGATAAATATCTTTTTCTGAAATTTCACCCATATCTTTTAAACGTGGTAAATCGTAGATTATATCTTTTAAAGTTTTTTCTTCTTTAAAGTCAGGGAATAGTTCATATGGTAAAATATTGTCTGATAAATCTTTTCTTACACCAATTACAACAGTTCGTGTTCGACTTGAATTAGCTCCATAATTTTTGAAGTTTAAAATTTTATCAATGTAAATATAATTACTTGATAAATTATCACTAATTGATTCTAAAATAGTTTTTTGTATTCCGTTATCAAAACATTTCGTTTTCATAAAAGCTTGAACATTTTCAAATATAAAGAATTTCGGCTTAACTTCATTTATAATATTGATAGCCTCTACAACTAAAGAGTTACGATTTATTTCATTCTCTGCTTTTTTATGATTTGCAACAGACATCCCTTGACATGGTGGCGTTGCAATAATAACATCAATATCTTTAATATTATTATATTTTTTATATTTTTTTATTTGACCAAAAAGTTTTTCTTTTATTTCATCCTTAGTGATATCACCACAGATATAGCCAGAATCCATACTGCATTTGTTATTATATTTCTGAATATTTAATCTTCTTTCAATAAGTTCATTTGTTGCAACACAATCAAAACCATTTAGTTTAAACCCAAAGCACCCAACTCCAGCGCTGCTAAACAGACTTATATAAGTTTTTAAACTTGTGTTCTTACCCCTATCTATCATATAAAGATATTATCATAAATAAGACAAATAGGTGAAATATTAAGATAAGATAAGATAAGATATTCTGTTCATATGTTAATTTGTAAAAATATTTCTTACTTTTGGGCTTTTTTAACTTCTTTCATGTATTGTGTTTCCTGATGTTAGGAGAGGTTTATGGAAGAAGCAGGGTACAATATTACAAATAAAGAATTTAAACAATTAAGCAAATGGTCAGAGAATATTTATAATATAGCAGTTATAGTTGATTATTTTGTTAGTAATCAACCTGAAATAGAAGAATGCTATAACCTCGCACCTGTAATTAAAAATTTAAGAGAAAACGCAGATTTATTAAATGCATTTTTTATTGATAACGAAAAATGATTTTTTTATTTTCATATCGCCGTAAAATATCAAACTAACCGTAAACTATCAAACTGCCGAAAAGTATTGAAAATAAAGTGAAAGTACGAGCAGTTAAAATGCAGACAAAGTGCAAGAAAGATTAGTTTGATATTTTATAAATCAACCTACTTCCGACCCGTACAACCTTTTATTATTAGGCTTTTCTACCTAACTCATCTTTAAAAATCAAAATTCAAAAGTGACTATTAAACCCCAATAATCAAACCACTCAATAAATTACAAACTCCATAAACAACAAAAAGCCACTCTGTGAGTGGCTTTTGAAGTGGTGCCGCGTCTCGGAATCGAACCAAGGACACAGGGATTTTCAGTCCCTTGCTCTACCAACTGAGCTAACGCGGCATATTCTATTCAATTTTCTTTATGGTTGGTAGAGCAAGTTGTTTACCGAATCTCTACCGGCTCCGCTTCGCTCGCCTTGACTGAGCTAACGCAACTTATTCTATTCAACTTTTCTTTACGAAAATCTGATTTCACAAACAGTTAGCAATTGTCAGTATTCCGTATGTCCAAAATATCAAAAACACATTCTCAAGTCAAGCAATTTTCTAATTTTTATTAAAATATTCATTAAACAACCATATCAAAAGATTTAATATCTATCGTCTAAAAACAAGTAAACAAGATACTTCGGCTAAAGCCTCAGTATGACAATGAATGTTTGCCAGATTAAAATCTGCCATATTTTTCTCTTCATATTTTTTTCAGAGCATTAAATCCTACAAAATAAGGAAAATCATTATAACATTAACTATTTCACCACGAAAATCCATAAAAAGACAAAAAATTCACAAATTGAAGAAAACAGATACTTCGCCTATCGGCTCAGTATGACAGTAACTGCGGAAGCCACATTCTAAAACATCACTCACAAACACTTTGAGAATAAGTAAAAGATAGAGAATTGCCACGTTTCGTTCGCAATGACAATAAATACCGCAAAAAAATACCGCCTTAAAGACGGTATTTTTAAAATTATCGAGTTTGAAATTATAAAAATTTCAAATGCCGAACAGTCCGATGGTCGAACTAAATTTCCTTAACCAATTCAAACAACAATTTCTTGAAGTCTTCCTTAATTCTGTTTGCAGTTTCTGTAACTTCTGCGTGAGAAAGCGGTTGGTCGAGAATGCCGCAAGCGTAGTTTGTGAGGCAACTGATACCCAAAACATTGATACCACACCAATTTGCGATAATTGCTTCAGGAACTGTTGACATACCGACAGCGTCAGCACCCAAACTTCTTTGCATTTTTACTTCGGCAGGTGTTTCGTAAGTCGGACCTGTCATTGCACAGTAAACACCTTCTTTAAGGTCGATACCCAATTTTTTGCCGACTTCTTTTGCCTTAACTCTCAAAGTTTTTGTATAAACATCGCTTTGGTCAGGGAAACGGGGTCCTAAATCGTCGTCATTAGCACCGATAAGCGGGTTTGTACCCATCATATTGATGTGATCTGCAATCAACATCAAATCGCCGGGGGCAAAATCAGTGTGAACCAAGCCTGCTGCATTGGTTACGATAAGGTTTTGAACGCCCAATTTTTTCATAACTTTAATCGGGTATGTAACGGTTTGCATTGAGTGACCTTCATAGAAGTGGAAACGTCCTTGCATCATAACAACAGGTTTTCCTGCAACTTCAGCAAAACACAAAAGACCTTTGTGTCCTACAACTTTTGACGGTGCAAATCCAGGAATATCGCCGTAAGGAATTTTAATTCCTTCGTATTCATCAGCGAACTCACCGAGTCCCGAACCCAAAATAATCCCCGTTACGGGTTTGAAATTGTTTGTTTTTTCGTTGATGTAATCAACTGCAGCATTGTTCATAATTTCTCCTTTACTTAACGAAGTTAAAAAACACTATGGCACAAACTCCGACTATCCAACAATAATAAGCAAAACACTTCATTGAATATCTATTCAAGAATTGCATAAAATATTTTACACAAAAATAACCGACAAGCATAGATACAAAAAATCCGACCGTAATCGCTGACCAGTTAAATCCAGCCATTTCGCCACTTTCTAACTTTAAAATCGGGTAAAAAATTGATGAACCCAAAATAATTAAAATCGAAAGCAAAAACGAGTATCTTGCCGCCGTTACACGGTTTAAGCCCGCAAACAAGCCCGCCGCAATCGTCATGCCCGAACGTGACAATCCGGGGCATGCCGCAATACCTTGTGCAACACCAATCAAAAGTGCTTGTTTCAAGGTGATTTTATTGCATTCACCGTCATTTTGCGTTCTTTTTGAAAAATGTTCCGATGCAAAAAGCACAAACCCCGTAATTATCAGGAAAATCCCGACAATCGCAGGCGAAGAAACCATTTTCTCGCAAAATTCATTCAACGGATATGCAATAATTACCGTAAAAAATGTTGCCAAAACAAGGTATATCGGCATTTTTGAGTCCAAAGACGAAAAATCTCTCGTCTTGCAAGCCGTCAAAAACGCCTTAATCATATTCGTAATATCTTTTCTGAAATAAAAAGCAACCGCAAACAAAGTTCCCACGTGAAGAATAATATCCGTAAAAATTTCCTCGCCGCCTACCTGCATAAACTCACTACCCGAAATCAATTTATACAAACTCGAAGTAATTACCAAGTGTCCCGAACTCGAAACGGGCAAAAACTCCGTCAAACCTTGAATAAAGCCTAATATAATTGTATGTAAAATATCCATTATTTTTCTGTCCTATAATATTTAGCACAAGATGTCGGGGTTTCCCAAACAGCCGAAAAATACATGCAGTCAAAGGTTTTCGCCATTTCATCGAAAATAAACTTTGCAATCATTTCACTGCTCGGACTTTCTCCGCCAAAATATTCCAAATCATTCAAATCTTTATGGTCAATCAAGTCCAAAACCCTGTTCAATTCACGTTTCAGAGCCTTAAAATCGACCAAAATATTTGATTTATCAAGTTTCTCGCCACGCACCGCAACAACAACTTTCCAATTATGACCGTGTTGATGCTCGCACTTACCCTCATAATTCAGCAAATGGTGTGCAGCCGAAAACATACTTTCTGCTTTAATTTCAAACATCTATGCTATCTTTTCCAATTGTTCAATCAATACCGCATGTGTATCGGCAAATTCCTTGCCACGAGCGATTATTGCCTGTTTCAACAACTTAGGCAGATTCATTGCCAAACCGTTTTTGAGATTTTCCTCATAAATTGCCTGATAATTCGTCGGAATTCTCAAAGACCAATTTTCATCACCCGAAGTTCCCGGAACATTGTATGTTTCTTGCAATCCTAAGAAATCAGTGAAGAAAACTTGGACATTTTCAGCCTTACAAGCGAAAATTTCAACCAATTTATTAAAGAGCATGAAATCAGCATCTTTAGACAATCTTACGGCAATTGCCTCTTTTTCTTCATCAGTTGCATCAGGATACAAATCTTCTGCAAGATTTTTGCCGTGCAACCAACCCTCATGCGTATTTACAATATTTTTTGCCCAAACCGAAATCGGTTGATTGTCGTGAGTTCCGACCATAGCCCAACTGTTCGGTTTAATATTCTTGCAACGATATGCGTGTTCAGGTTTATCAGGAACAACGAACTGTGTCAGGCACATTCCTTGCAAGCCAAATTGTTTCATAACGGACTCAACGGGGAATGTTACAGTACCCAAATCTTCGCAAACTATTGCATTTTTATCCAAGCCGACTTCTTCCGCCGCACCGATTACGATTTTTTCAATCAATTTACCATATTGAGAAATTTGCTCGGGAGTCAAAGTTTTAACTCTGTGTTCGGAATCAACCGTTTCTTCTTCGTCCAAATCATCTTCCGTCGCAACAGCATATTTGCCCAAAATTTCGTGTTCAGGAGAAGAATAAAGTCTGCCCGCACCGTCTTCAGGTTTCGGTGATTTATCAGCCTGATATACCCACGGGTCAATCAATCCGACCAAGTGGTCAATTCTAACACCACCGGGGTTTTCAACGAACATTTTTTTGAACAATGCTTTCATCAATTTGCCCGCATCGCCAAGCGTTCCGTCTTCTTTATACATTTTTTCGGGATTAATAACAGGGAAGCCCCATGCCTGACCGTTTGCCGAGAACAAATCGGGAGGACAGCCCAAGCACCAACCGTCAAGGAACAATGCCTGATATGCCCAAACATCTCTATCCGAGAATGCAACCTGTCTGTCAGCAATCATTTTTACATCTTTTGAAAGTGCATAATCTCTGATTTTAGCGTTTTGCAAAGCAATCAAAAGTTGATTGAAAGCATAAAATTCGATTTCATCAGAATATTTTTCTTTAATTTCGGCAATTCTTTTGTCAAATCTTGCTTTTTCTTCATCATTTTGCGGGTTGCAAAGATGTTTGTCATCTTCATTTTCCCAAATCGGCCAATAGTCATTGCCGTTTTCAATGCTTAATGCCTCATAAAGAGCGTCATTATCGAGCCAAGAAGCGTTATCTTTTTTGTATTTTTCAAAAGCCTCAACCAATTTGAACGGATTAACTTTCTTGAAATTTTCATAAACTTCACGGAGAGCCTCATCTTGAGCAGCATAAATATATGAATATGCCGTACGATTCAAATCTTTTTTCGGATTGTTTTCGCAAATTTTTTCATAAGTTTCTTTTGATAAAAGATTAAACCACTCATCGGTTGTCAACTGTTCCAAATCAATAAACAACGGATTGTTTGAAAAAATTGTTCCTGTGTAAGGGGACGCATCGCAACCTTTTGTTTTTCCCGCAGGTCCCAACTGAATTGCATTAAAAATTCCGCTTACATAGTCAATTAGTGTTTTTCCAGCATTAGATGCAACACTTCCAAATCCTGTATTTTTACCATCTTCGGCAGGAAAACTTCCCGCATGAGCGATAAAAGCAAAATTCTTTTTACCCAAAACATTCAATGCTTCTTTTATAATTCTTTTATGTTGTTGTTCCATGACTCTCCTTCTCCGAGTTTCAATTTTATATTTGGATTTTAACATAAGTATGAAAAAAAGGCATTCCATTACGAAAATGCCTTTAATATTTAGTAAAATATTGATTTTTTATTTACAAATCAGCCAATTTATCGACTGTACGAGTCAAAGTGATTTTGACATGTGCATAATTCAAACCGCCTTGCATATACGCAGCATAAGGCGGACGAACGGGGCCGTCGGCAGAAAGTTCGATTGTCGAACCTTCAACAAATGTTCCTCCTGCCATAATTAAATCATCGTCATATCCCGGAACAACATCGGGAACAGGCGTTAAATAAGATTCGACGGGAGAACACTCTTGAATTGTTTTACAAAATTCCAAAAGCGGTTCTTTCTTACCAAACTCGACGGTTTGGATTAAATCCGTTCTAACATCGTGCGGTTTCGGAGTTGAAGTAAATCCGATATCCTCAAAAACCTGTGACGCAAGAATTGCACCCTTAACAGCCTCAGCAACGACCGACGGAGCCATAAACAAACCCTGAAACATCAATCGTGATTGGTTAAACATCGCACCGCCCTCACGGCAAATTCCGGGGGCTGTAAGGCTAGCGGCAACCAATTCGACCAAATCGCCTTTTCCTGCCACGTAACCGCCTGCTTCGACAATTCCGCCGCCTGCATTTTTGATTAAAGAACCTGCAATGAGGTCTGCTCCGACATCAAGAGGTTCGAGTTTTTCGACAAATTCGCCGTAACAGTTATCAACAAAGCAAATACAATTCGGATTTTGAGATTTTACAACCTCAACAATTTTTTTGATTGTATCGATTGTCAAAGATTTTCTGAGCGAATAACCTCTTGAGCGTTGAATTAAGACCATTGTAGTCGTTTCATCAACCATTTGTTCAAGTTTGTCAAAATCGATATCGACACCGTTTAAAAGAGGAACTTCGTTATACAAAACTCCGTGTCCCATAAGCGATTGCTTGTAATCACCACGTTTTCCGATAACTTCTTCCATTGTGTCGTAAGGCGAACCCGCAACAGATAAAAGTTTGTCCCCGTGGCGTAAACAGCCGAACAAACAGCAGGAAAGAGTGTGCGTTCCCGAAACGAAATGCGGTCTTGCCATTGCTTTTTCTGCATGGAAAACGTCCGCAAAGACGTTATCAAGGGCTTCTCGACCTATATCATCGTGACCGTAGCCCGATACGGTATAAAAATGTTGCATACCGACCTGATTTTTGATAAAAGCGTCAAGAACCTTTTCCTGATTGTATTCTTTTATCTCATCGGTAAGTTTAAATTGTTCCGAAACTTTTTTTTCGGCTTTTTGGATTATTTCAATTGTAGTATTTTTCATATTAAAATAAAATCACAAACAACAAACTCTTTCAAATCATAAAATTTTGAGGGGTGTTCTATTTAGAAAATGTTTGGTGTAGAATAGATAAAAATTATAAATGGTGTAATAGGTCAAATGTCTGAAGAATACAATAATAACTACGAAAACGAGGATTTGAATCCTGAAGAATACGGAAAAACTTTTTCAAAATTTTTGAAAGAGGACGACAAAGATAAACAAAGTCTTTTTAAACCGATAGGAGCAATCATTGCAGTGGCTGCGGTTGCAGCAATGGCTTATGCGGGATTTACTTATTTTACGGGAAACGGCGACCAAATTTCGGAATTTTTCAAAGAACACAATTTCTTTGCACAAAACAATAAACCGAAATTCAGCGAAAAGATATTCAACAGACGCCAAAACATCTTGGTTTTGGGTGTTGATTCAAACGGACAAGACGCAGACCCGTTTGACGGCACACGTTCTGACACAATCGTCGTTGTAAGCATTGACCCGAAAGCAAAAAGCGTCAATTTCCTTTCAATTCCCCGTGACAGTAAGGTTTACATTGCTCACGGAAAAGGCGTTCAAAAAATCAATGCCGCACACGCTTTAGGCGGAATTGAACTTACAAAAGATACAATTGAAGAAACTTTTGGCATAAAAATCAACAATTACGTTGTGTTCAACACAGAGGGTGTTCGTGAAATTGTCGATGCCATCGGCGGAATACCCGTTTATGTCGAAAAAGATATGAGATACCACGATTATACGGCAGGTTTGCATATCGATTTGACAAAAGGCACACACATGTTGGACGGCAAAACGGCGGAAGGTTTCTTGAGATTTAGAAAAGATGCCTTGGGCGATATCGGCAGAACGGCAAGACAACAGTGGTTTTTGAGAGCATTGGCAGACAGACTCAAATCTCCCGAAGTTATCCCGAAAATCCCTGCTGCATTAAAAGTTGTCGATAAATATGTAAAAAGTGATTTAAGTTTATACCAAATGTCACAATACGCAGCATTTGCAACGTCTTTGGACATGTCAAAAATTGAAACGGCAACTCTTCCGGGTACTCCGAACAAAAGAGGCTACATCAGTTATTGGATTTTGGACCCCGAACAATGCAGCGACGTAATTAACAGAATGGTTTACGGCAAAAAGCATGTTATGGAAGAGGGCGAAACGTTACCTGTTGCAGGCATTATGTACACTGCCGACAATGCCGAAAAGGCTGAAAAAATCAAAGCCGAACTTGAAGAAGAGGGATTTACCGTCAATATGTCAAAATACAGACATTTGCCCCACCCGCAAATTCAAGGTCACACGAATGCAATTTCGAGAGATTTTCTTGACAGCGTTAAGAAAACAGTTCCCGAGATTGAAGATTTCCAATTCGTTTTCGACCCGACCCGAATTTATTGCGTAAACAGTGATTTCACGATTATTTTGTCGGAATAGGAGATTGAAATGATTTTAAATGAAATTGCAAAAAGACAATCGGTAAGACAATATTCAGATAAAAAAGTTTCTAAAGAAAATATAGAGGAAATCCTTGAAGCAGGCAGAATTGCACCGTCTTGGATGAATGTTCAGCCGTGGCATTTCATTGTTGTTGACGATGAAGAAACAAAAACACTTTTATCCGTAAGTGCAAAATATCAAAAACAAATCAAGGAAGCATCGCACGTAATTGTTTTGCTTGGCGATTTTGCGGCTTGGAATAACAAAAATTTCGGTAAAATTTTAACCGAAAAAGGAATGCCCGAAGAGAGTGTTCAGCAAATTTTGAGCGACAAAGGCTACAATCCTGCCCAAAATACAAGTGCAATTCTTATGGCAAGAACTATGGAACAATGCTCTTATGCTATGGCATTTATGGATTTGCAGGCACAATCATTGGGAATAGATTGCTGCATTATCGGAGCATTTGCAAACGAACTTACGGGCTTTACCCCTGACATTTACGAAAAGGTTAAAGAAAAACTCAATATTCCCGACAGTGCAATGATTGCGGGAATGTTGACTTTGGGCTACCGAAAAGACGGCGTTAAAAATCTTCCCAAAAGAAGAAAACTTTTTGAAACAGTCGTTTCATACGGAAAATACGGACAAAAATTTAATTAGAGGTAATTATGGAATATCCTGCACTCGCTGAATTAATTAAAACAATTTCAATTTTGCGTTCGGAAAACGGTTGTTCTTGGGACAGAGAACAAACCCACGCTTCCCTTCGCCACAACATGGCGGAAGAGGCTTATGAAGCAATCGACGCAATAAATTCGGGCGATATGAACCACCTGAAAGAAGAATTGGGTGATGTTCTTTTGCAAGTTGTTTTACACGCTCAAATCGCAAAAGAAGAAGGATTTTTCGATATTGAAGATGTTGCAAAACGATTGAATGACAAACTTATCCACCGCCACCCCCACGTTTTCGGGAATGTAAAAGTTAACGGAACAGACGATATTTTAGCAAATTGGGATAAGTTGAAAGCAGAAGAAAAACCGCACAGAAAGTCACTTATGGACGGTATTTCAAAATCTCAATCAGCCTTAATGTCCGCTCAAAAAATCAGTTGCAAGGCTGTCAAAGTCGGTTTTGAATGGCAAAGCGACGAACAGTTGAAAGAATGCATTATGTCTGAGTTTAAGGAATTTGACGAAGCACAGACTTACGACGAAAAAGAAGAAGAATTCGGCGATATTTTATTTGCCGTCGTAAACCTTGCAAGACGTCATCAAATCGATGCTGAACAGGCATTAATCCGTTCAAATACAAAATTTATGAAACGTTTTAGAAAAATGGAAGAAATTGCAGAAAAACCATTGACGGAATTGACTTTCGAGGAATGGGACGCATTATGGAAAAAAGCAAAAAAATTAGTTTCAGATGACGTGGCAATAGACGTAAAGGCAGATTAGCGAAAAATGAAAAAATCTTTTTTATTCGGAACATTAATGACTTTAGCGGCAGTGTTTATAATGACATCGTTGATGTTAGGCAGTGATACGAGTTTCGGCTCGATTTATAAAATGAAATTGACCTCGACAACTTTCCGCAACGGAGAAAGAATACCGCAAGAATACGTAAAAGAATCTTGCGGAGGAAAAGATGTTTCGCCCGATTTAGATTGGGGAGAAATCCCTGACGGGACAATGAGTTTCGCCATAATTGCACAAGATATTGATACACATGCGACAGGAGGATTTTATCATTGGATTTTGATTGATATTCCAGCTGACAGAACCTCGATTGCGAAAGGCGAAAACGTCCTCGGTGCAAGGGCTATAAAGAATGATTATCACCAATACGGTTATACGGGTCCATGCCCGCAATATGGCGAACACCGTTACAATTTCACAGTTTACGCACTTGATGTTCATAAATTAGACGTGTCAGATAACGACTTGCCGAAAGATATTGAGGCGAAAGCGGCATATCACGCCATTGAAACTGCCAAAATCACAGGCATTTACAAAAAATTATGAAAATAGATATTTTCAAAATAGAAGAATTTATGAACGAGTATGAAAGTCGTGCAAAGTATGATATGACAACGACTTGCATAGATTCTTTTTCTTTGAAAAGTTTGTTTGAATTAACGGGAGAAAATCTTTCAGAAATTCTCGATAAGCCGCTTCATTACGGCGATATCACGGGGTCATTAAGACTTAAAAACGATGTAGCAAATTTATATCAAAACAAAACCGACAAAAATGTTACGGTAACGCTCGGTGCTATCGGCGGAAACTCGCTCGTATTCTTGAGTTTGCTCGAAAGAGGGGACGAAGTCGTATCAATCATTCCGACCTACCAGCAGCATTACTCAATCCCGAAACAGTTGGGAGCAAAGGTTAAATTAATAAAACTGAAACCCGAGTTAAATTGGCACATTGACCTTGACGAACTTGAAAAAACGGTTACAACAAAAACAAAATTAATCACCTTAAACAACCCAAACAACCCGACAGGTGCGGTTTTGAGCGAAGAAGAATTGAAAAAAATCGTCGAAATTGCGAAAAAAGCAGGGGCTTATATTTTGTCGGACGAGGTGTACAGATTTTTAAATCACGATAAAAATTCCACGACAACATCAATCGCAGACCTTTATAATAAGGGGATTTCGACCTTTTCGATGTCAAAAACTTTTTCACTTGCGGGCATTCGTGTGGGATTTGTCGTTGCAGATGAAAAAATCATAGAAAACATTAATCGTCAAAGACAGTATAACACAATCAGCATAAGTGCTTTGGACGATTATATTGCTTGTCTTGCACTTGAAAATCGTGAAAAAATTTTGGAGAGAAATTTAAAAATTGTATTAGAGGGCAAAAAAGTTTTGTGCGATTGGGTCAATCGGGAACCGAAAATTTCTATGTCCTCGCTCGAGGGCGGAACGACAGCGTTTGTGGGGTATGATGCCCCTAAAAATTCTTATGAATTTGCATTAGATTTGTTTAAAGATACGGGAGTGCTTGTTCTTCCGGGGGACGCAATGGAAATTCCGAAACACTTGAGAATAGGCTATTGTGGCGAGATTAAAAATTTCAAAGAGGGGCTTGAAAAATTCTCCGCATGGTTGAATAAATAATATTTTGCTGAATGCATTGTTAATGGATTGCCACGAAAATCTGACAATTTTCTTGCAATGACGATAAATATGTAAAACCTTGCGGTCGCTGTCTTTTGAGAGGAACAAATATTCCTTGTCATTCTGAGGGCATAGCCCGAAGAATTTGTTTTTAGAATGATATATAGATTCTTCGCTACACTCAGAATGACATAACGGACTCATTGTCATTGCGAGGACAAACGAAGTGAGGACGTGGCAATCCAGCGTTTAATCCTTCACCAAAAATAATGTGAATTTATCGTCATATTGAGGGGCTTGTCCCCGAAATATCTGTTTTTACAGTATTTTACAATTGCTCAAACATTTATTAAAAACGTAGGGTCGACTTTAGTCGACCAATGCATTTCTATGATTTGATAATTTATAAAAATTTTTCTTTAGGTACTTTTGGCGGCAAAAGTACCACAAAACCGCCCGCTGCAACTGCGTGACTCGTTTTGTAAACTCAACTTGAGTGGCTAAACTCGCTACGCTCAGACAGTAGCCGCTTTGAAGTTGTTTCGTCAACCAAAACTACGTCCCTACGTTGATGCGGGTTTGTTGATTTTATCTGATATTTTTAAGAAAACTGTTCTTAATTTATCGTCATACTGAGGCGGAGCCGAAGTATCTGTAAAAAATCTCAAATAAATGATTTTATTTTTTATTTTGAAAAATTTTAGAAAAATCATTTACCGTATATAACAATGTATTTTCATCTATTTTTGTTTCTACTGAATTAAACGGATTAGGATTTGTAATTATATCTTCCATAGCATTTTCTTCAATCCATTTTTTTATAATTGATTCATTTTTGTCAGAAAAAACCCTGATTTCAAATCCTCTCTTAACTCTTTGCCTCAAAAATTTTTTAATTCTTATAAACTCCTTTTGGTCTATTTCTTTATCACAATCATCATTTTCAAGAAAGATTAAAATTATTTTATTCATTCGTTATTACACCTGTGTAATGATTTACACTTATCTTATACCATATATTACATATATGCAACAGGTCGAAAAAGAAAATTTAAAAAAGTTCGGAGAGCGGGTTAAAAAACTGCGACTTCAAAAGTGCAAGTCGCTAAACGAATTTGTTTTCAAAAAGGGGTATTTAACTACTGCCACTTGGAGCAGAGTTGAGAATGGTTTGTTTGATATAAAATTTTCGACATTGTTAAAAATTTCAAAAATGCTTGAAATTGACGTTGCGGAATTGTTAGACGGTTGCGATTTTAACTACGATTTTGTTGAGGAATAACTCAAATTTATTGTTCGTGGTTCAGAATGACATAACGGACTCATTGTCATTGCGAGGACGAACGAAGAGAGGACGTGGCAATCCATTGTTTACTCGTTCATTAAAAATGATACGCATTCATCGTCATACTGAGGCGGAGCCGAAGTATCTGTTTCAATCGATATTACATAGAGTCTTCGCTTACGCTCAGAATGACTGTTATATAAACTGCTCGCTCGTGGTTCAGAATTACAATAAATAACAAAAACAAAAGAGCGGACAAAAATCCGCCCTAATTGTTCCTAATTGTCCAAATTTGTTTCTAATTGTCAAAAAACAAATTCTAATCCATCATTTGTGCAAGTAACACAATAGTTTTTGGGAAATATTGTTGCAGATATTGCGAACGAATCGAGAACAAATCTTCGGTGTTTTTCGTATTCAAAAGTGCGTTCGTTTCTGCAATCGCCTCTTGCAAGCCGTCTTTGTACTCGGAAGTTTTAATGAAGTAACTGATGTGGTCACGTTGTGCAAGCGGGAATGCCTCGTTAAATGCAGCCTTTTCAGCCTCAAATGTTTCATTGACTTTCGGATTTGAGAAAATCGAATTTGCCAAAGTTTCTTTTTGTTTTACATTAACGTGTTCGTAATCCTTTGCGTGACCTGCTTCGTGCAAAATCGTGAACAAATTGTCGCCTGATTTAATCGTTCTTGTCGTTGCGGCATAAGTCGATTGATAAGTGTTATCGATACCTGTCAAAGTATCCGTCGTGTCGCCAAGGCGGATAATTTCTTCGGCGGGCATGTGTTTGAACGACGCCATAAGTTTTTCTTTGTTGCCGTCCACTCTGCCGTCAAAGTTCAACGTCGAAACTTCACCGTTGCCCAAATTCGTTACATCAATTTGATTTTCGCCAATTTTAACTTCATATTTTTTGTCATTTTCAGTCGAAATAAACGTATTTTCATCAACAACAGTCAAAGTTGCCGTTTTGTCCATCAAAACGTTACCGTCTTTGTCCGTAATTTTGTAGTGCGAAGACATATTTCCGTCAGGAGTATCTTCATAAAGATATTCCGTTCTCGTTCCGTCAAGTGACGTCATGTCTTTCGTGACGGTCGTTTTACCCGTTTCTTCGTTAAATGTTCCCGAACTTACGATTTTTTCACTTCCATCTGGATAAACATATTTGATATTCGGTGTTCCTGCCAAATCAGAAAGGGTGTAAAGTTCTTTTCTGACAGTGTTTCCGTCTCTATCTTTGATAATTCTCGTTTCTTCCGTAACAATCGGTTGCGGAATGCTCGGGCTTTTCATCGAAATAACCTTGGAAACAGTGTTATTGCGGAAATCGTTTGTCTTTTTGACTTGTTGTAAATAACCCTCTTTTGATTTTTCCATGTTAACAATTTCGAGGGCATTAGCCTGTAAATCCTTATCTAAAAGCAAAATTTTCGAGCCGTTATCTTCCATATCGGCACGCACTGTGTAAGCGTTTTCGTCAAATTCGTCTTTTTGGAAAGAAACTCTCCTTATATCGGGAGAACTTTTTGCAAAATCATTTACAACTTTTGCAAGTTTTCCCATGTCAGTCAAATTTTTATCTTTTGCAATATTGATGATAATATCGCTGTCAAGCGGCGTATTTGCAAGTTTTCCGACCTTTGAAAGTTCTTCACCGTTAAGTTGATTTGCAAGATTTCTTATTTCAAGAGAAGAAAATTTCTTTTCCCCGTTCTCCGCCGTCAATTGCGACAAATCGGCAACAGAATTAAGCGTTTCAACGTCACGACTTGCAAAATCGATAATTAACGAACTAATCATTTTCGGCTCTTGTGCCAAAACCTTTATTGCACCCCATTTTTCGGGATTTTCACTCACAATTTGAGTGATTTGGTCAAGTTTATCGTCCTTAAACTTCGGCTTGCCGTTAAAAGTTTGCATCTCACTCAACTCTTGACGAGCGGCTTTGATGTCAAAATCGAATTCATTTTCTTTTGCAGGTGTGGCTTTTACCGCCTTAACAGGCATAGTTCTCACGAAAGTATCCTGCGTGAGTCCCTGTTGTCTGATTACCGTTCTTTGCGGCGTTTTGATTGGGTTTAAAGCACTTACACCCGTTAAAAAAGAAATGTTCATTAAAATCTTCTCATGTGTTTATTTGACACTTTATTTATCGACAAAAAATTCCAAAACTTGAATTATTTTTTCATTTCTTAATACTTATTTTTTCGCAACGATTAAGCCTGAGAACAATTCGGCAAATTTTTCGTAAGTCATTACGCTGCTTTGCGTTGAGTTCCAAGGGTTTGAAACGTGAAGAAGTTTGTTTCCGTCTTTATCAATTTTGGGTTTAACCGAGAATGAGTGTTTTGTATAAACACCGTAATCTTCGTCCAAAAGCCCCTCTGTTCCGAGATTTTTACCCTCACCCGCACTGAAAGCGGTAAAGATATATTTGTTCTCGTTTTTAGGGGCAAAAAGCAAATCCTGAGCGACTTTCGAGTTTTTTGTATCAAGATCGAACATTTTGTCTATCTGTTCAAAACCGAATTTTTCCATAACCCATTCTTCATGCCCACCACGACCTCTGTAATAATCCGCAGCACGCTTGAATTGACTCGTTGTTTCGTCAAGTTTGTTCCATTCGACACCGACAGAATCGTTCCAAGAAACTTTTTGACCTTTCAAAGTCCTGTCAATGATAATATTATCAGGATTTTTAGCCAATTCTTCTTCAAATTGTTTTAACTGTTTTGTGAACATTCTTTTTTTGAAAAATCCTTTTGCATTTTGCGATTGGTCTTTCAAAATTTCATGAGCATCTTTGAGCAAACCCTGCTGAACATCTTGTCCGTAAACGTGTTCAAGGATTTTAAATCCTGCCGCACCCATTGAGTACTGTTCTTGAAAATCTTTAATTTCAGCGGGCAATTTATTCTTTTTCATCGTAAAAGTATAATCGCTATTCGGCAAAGAAACATCAAGGTTTTCGCCATTTTCATGAAAACAACTCAAGAGTTTTTCTCTCGTTTCGGGATTTGAATTTATCGCATCAAGAGTCGAGAGCATGTAGCAGTTGCCCGCTTCGCCCTGATAAATCGCAAATCTTTCAAGAGGCGGAAACAACCTCAGATACGTCATTTGGCTCAAATCTAATTGTTTCGTCTCGTTTTCGGAAGTTTTTATATAAATTTTTTCTTGTCCCTCAACCCCGAAAACATCACCGACATTACGGCTTTTTATGCCGTCTTGAATGGATTTTAGGGTCGGTACAAATGCTTCTTTTAAATCTTTTCCGTTGATATGAGCGTCATACATCAAATCCAAATCGTTCTCGAATTCATCGGACATTATTCCCTGATTGCAAAGGTATAGAAGGGCATCAGGTCTGACCTTTCGGTCTTCAACAAGTTGCAGCAGCATCTCAACATTGCTCGTTTCAACGTCGTTATTTGCCATTGCTCCGACAAGACCTTTCACGGCAGAACGCCCTTCTTCGTCCTTTTCAAAAGCAGATATAACCTTTCCGACAAGCGGAAGAGAGTGTAAATATTTATTAATTTCTTCTTCTTTTTCGCACGGAATTGTTTGGTTTAAAGAAATGTGTGTTGGTTGTGTTGGTTGATTTTGTTGCGTTTCTGACTTAGATGGCTGATTAGGCTGAACGCCGACCATCGAACGAAGCAAATCGCCCGACGGATAAACACCATTGCCGCCCGAAGAAATTTGTTCGGGTGCTTTTGTTTCCGCCTTTGCCTGAGTTTTTTGCGGCAGATTTATTCTGTTGTTCGTGTTTATTTTTGAAATATCAACCATAACTCTAAACCGTGCATGACAATACATGCTCTCACAATAGGATTATCGGCATATTTTTAAAAAACTTTAATTGCTTGAAAAAACAGATAATTAATGATATTAATTGTTTATGAAGAAAGTTTTAAAAATTTTAAATATATTTATTGTATCTCTATTTTTTATTGTATTAGTTGATTTTTTGTTAGGACAGTTTTTGAATAACGAACAAAAAGCCGTGTTAAATTCACGTGAACATGTTCCATACTTTGGCTATATGAATCTCGGATTAATGGAAAATAAACAATATTTTGATGATGTGGATTTTTTTAAAAATGCGGGAAAAGATGATGTTAAAGTCGCACTTTTTGGCGGTTCTACGGGACAACCGTTAAGTGAGCAATATTTTTCCGATAAATTGTCCGAAAAATTGCATAAAAAAGTTACGGTTAAAAACTTTTCGGCTGCCGCACAAATTCACCGACAGCATTTGCACGCACTTTTAGAACTTTTGCCAAAATATAATCCGGATATTGTTATTTTTTACGGCGGATTTAATGACCTGTGGATAGGAACTTGGGGAGATCCTCGCCCCGGATATCCTTATAATTTTTATTATATCGGAGAAATTCCGACAGCAACAAGATTTTTCGTTGAAAATTCAGCATTTTGTATCTTATTGCAAGAAAAATTTAATTTGTTCTTTTCAAAATACGATTTTTGGAGAAATGTCGGAGTTTGTTCCGACCCTTGGCAAGAAAAAGACGCCTATAAATATTTGGAAACTATCGATTTGTCCAAAAAAGTGGCAGAAACTTTTTCGTCGAGATACTACGGGAAAACAAGATTTATCGCATTTTATCAACCGTTTCAGGATATCGACCCCAACTTTGAGAAAGCACATAAAGAGGTTCGTGAAAAAATCAAGGGGCTTGATTACGTTTACGATATACACAATGCTTATGACGGAATGAAAGACATCTATGTGGATATTTGCCACGTAAAAGATGATTCGGGTGCAAACGAACACATAATCGATGTTATGTCAGATATTACGGCGAAAAAATTTCCGATAAAATAACTACATTCTGCCCATTTGTTGCTTTCGGGCAATAATTTCCATAATTTTTTTGCGAACATTGTATGCCGCTTCTTTTTTGTATTGCCGAATTTGCTCAATAGCGGCATGCATTGAGCGTGTCGGGTCGGGATTGTTGATGTTAACGTGAGCAAGACTGTCTTCGGCAATTTTGATATCCGCCTCAGCAAGTGCAATAACATCAAGCACCTCTTTGACTTCAAGTTGTGTAAAACCGCAGCCCATAAGTTGAAGAGCCAATTGATTTTTCAAATTGCCCCTGTTGGCAGTCGCCTCAAAAGTAGTACCTTCTTCTTCGGCATTTTGAGCCATCATCGCTTCATTTATGGCATTTCTTGTAAAAAAATCAAATAACCCCACTGTCCGTCCTTTCAAGTTAATTATACCCGATTTTCCATAAAATTCTACCGTACAAAAAAATTAAAAATTTGTGTAACAAAATTATCATAATTTTCGGATTTGCCACTTGATTATAAATTATGTTTAGTGTATAACTTACACGAAACCCAAGTAAGTTTAAAGGAGAATTAAACATGGTTAAAGTAGCAATTAACGGATTCGGCAGAATCGGCAGAAATACATTAAGAGCAGCAATCAGAGAAGGTATCTTCAATGAACTCGATTATGTTGCAATCAACGATCCCGGTTTGAAACCTGCAGACGCAGCAAGAATTTTCAAATATGACTCAGTAATGGGCAGATTTGATGGTGAAGTTGAAGCAGCAGAAGACGGCATCATCGTAAACGGACACAAGATCTTGTTCTTCGCAGAAAAAGATCCCGCTCAACTTCCTTGGGCAAAATTGGGCGTTGAAGTCGTAATCGAATCAACAGGTTTCTTCACAGATGCAACAAAAGCACACGCTCACATCGATGCAGGTGCTAAGAAAGTTATCATTTCAGCTCCTGCTTCAAACGAAGACAAAACAATCGTTTTGGGCGTAAATGAAAACGAATACGATCCTGCAAAACACAACGTAATTTCAATGGCATCATGCACAACTAACTGCTTGGCTCCTGTAGCAAAAGTTATCAAGGAAAAATTCGGTATCGTTAAAGGTTTGATGACAACAGTTCACTCATACACAGGCGACCAAAGAATCCTCGATGCAGGTCACAAAGACCCCAGAAGAGCAAGAGCAGGTGCTTTGAACATCGTTCCGACTAAAACAGGTGCAGCAAAAGCAGTAGCATTGGTTATCCCTGAATTGAAAGGTAAATTGGACGGTTTCGCAATGAGAGTTCCTACTCCGGACGTATCATTGGTTGACGTTGTATTTGAAACTGAAAAGAAAGTTACAGTTGAAGAAGTTAACGCAGCATTAAAAGAAGGTGCTGACGGACACGTTCTTTGCTACACTGAAGAACCGCTCGTATCATCAGACTACGTTGGTTCATCACAATCATCAACAGTTGACGCTTTGTTGACAAGAGTTATGGGCGACAACATGGTTAAAATCATTTCTTGGTACGATAACGAAATGGGTTATTCAACAAGATTGGCAGAAACATTGAAGATGGTTGCTGAAAAATTGTAATTCGACACAATCGAATGAAATGAACGGTCGCTCACAAGGCGGCCGTTTTTCATTGTTTTTTTTTCACGCAATGACGGTTACTTCTTAAATTTCAGCATTCACGGTCATTGAGAGAAAAACCGTTTAAATTTATCAAAATCAGAACAAGACGTAAAGTTTATAAGGGTTAAAAATCTTATCGTTTTTAAGTTCGGGATACTGACGCAAAAGGTATTTCAAAATTTCCCGAGCCTTCATATATTGTTTTTTCTTGATATATATGTCAGCAAGTCCGAGAGCGGCATTTTTGCAATTCGGGGCTTTTTCAAGAATTTCATAAAAATCTTTTTCCGCCGCATCAAGGTCGCCCTTGCAATATTTAATATATGCAGCAAGACATCTGTTATCGATTGAATTTACGCAATTTTGGGCTTCTTTTGCGTAGTAAAATGCCTTATCAAAATCCTGCAAAGAAATATAGCAGTTCGCAATATTATAAAAAAGAAGATTTTTCAAATTTTTATCGAGAGTATGCTCTTCCAAAAACAGCATCAAATCAATGCTTTCCTTGTATTTTCCGCTTTCATTGTAAGCATCTGCAAGAGCAAGTGCCGAGCCGAAGTCCTCGGGGTGTTCAACAAGCATTTCTTTTGCACGCTCGACAGATTTTTCACTTTCGCTATCAACAGGGCTTGTAAGCATTTTGGGATAGATAAATTTTTCTTTATGCTCAAGTTCGTCGGCATTGTCGCAAATATCGGGTGCAAGTGCATAAAGCAACTTAATCGTTTCTACATCTTTCCCCGAAATAGGCGTATCTACACGTCTTTCGTAAAAATCAAACGTATTATTCAACGAATAATACATAACAGATTTATTGTCCTTTGGGTGTCCCCAAAAGCCCAAGGCATGCCCGATTTCGTGCGTTGTCATGGTTTTGACCTGATTTTTAGTCAAATATTCGCCCCTGTTGTTTTTCACAAAGGCATTAATTTTCATCTGTTTGAGTATTTTCTCATTCTCGATAACGGGCGTTGTAAGTGCCGTATGGTACTCGCCCACGCCATCTGCGGGCTGTCCATGGAAATCGATATAAATTTTCGCCTTAACAGGATTATTTACCCGCTCAAATTTAACGAGTTCGTCGGTTTCTCTTTCCCAATCCTTGAAAGCACTCTCCGCCTGTTCAGAGAAATATGACGGTGTGTTTTTTTCGCAAGTTATATAATAAGTCAATGGCGAAGATTTTTTGCTCCAACGAAGAACAAGTCCGTTATTCAACGCACTGTTTAAATAGGTGTCACCGTACTTTTTGTAAACCTTTTGCCGAACAATCAAAACGATTTTCGTCGCAAGCCTTTCCGCATCTGTCCCGTCGTCCTTTTGGGCAAATTCAAGTAATTTTTTCTGAACAGAATATGTTAAAGGCATTTTTGACAAACATTCGACCATTTTCGTTGCACTGTCAGTGTTTTGAGGATAAGTTGCATTGATTGTGTCGTAAATCGAATACGCTTTTTCAAATTCTTTGTCAGCAAAAAGTCTGTCTGCATAAAACGTGAGAACCTTATCCCCGTTGGTTTTCATCGTGTAAAATCCGCCAACCGTCAAAAGAATTGCCAAAAACGCTATTGTCGATAATATTTTGCCAAATTTTTTCATAATTTCTATTAATATTTTACAAAATTTTATCACGATTTTCAAATTATTAAATTTTTAAATATGTTTTCCTAGATTCTTCACCTAAAAATTCAGAATGACGTTAATGTTGTTGGGTAAAATTTAACCTATAAAGGTTTATTGTTTGAATGAAGTGAAACAATCCAGTAATTCATTGCTAATTTAATAAGGAGTGGACAGCCACAGGCAAAGCCCTCGCAGTGACAGGGAATAACAGTTTTTAGGTAATTCTCAAAGATTCTTCGCTACGCTCAGAATGACAGCAAATCGTTCCAATATCCTCAACAACCACGTTTAAAATCACCAAAAATAAGGATTTTTCACCAAAATTAATCATTTAATTTGACGAAAAAACTTGAATTGAAATTTGAAAAAATAGTTTATTCGTTGGAGGAGAAAAAATCACATCAGTTCTGAAATACATCTCCCGACAAGCCTTTTCGTCCTTTCTAAACCCTGAGGTTTAGATTAAATATACTACCTCAAATGCCGTAATTTCGACACTGATATCGATGTAAAACTACGCCAAACACTGTAATCTGATAATGTAAACGATAGCGAAACAGAAAAAGGGGTATGTATATGATGAGTGAATTCAATTCAAAAATTAGAGTATTGTTAGTAGATGACAATTACGATCATTTAATGGGGGTTCGTGAACTCATCAACTTGGAAAACGATATCGACGTCGTTGCAGCAGCAACAAACGCAAATATCGCTCTTAATCTTATCAAAAAATATCAACCGAGCATCGTTTTAATGGATATGAACATGCCGGAAAAAGACGGTTTGACAGCAATTCAAGAAATTGAAAAAATGAAATCAAACGTTAAGGTTATCGCTCTTACTGCTTATGACGATTCTGATTTGATTTTCAGAGCAATGAAAGTCGGTGCTAAAGGTTACATCTTAAAAACTATGGCATCTTCTCAATTAATCAGAGCAATCAGAGAAGTTTCTCAAGGCAAAATCTATCTTCCTCAAGGTCTTACAACAGGATTCTTTGAATACTTCCAACAATCTTTCAAAGACGAAGCAAAGGCTCAAACAGCAGCAGACAGTTTGCTTTCTGAATTGACCTCAAGAGAAGAAGAAGTTTTGGATATGTTAACTCAAGGTCACAACTACAAAGATGTCGCAAACCTTTTGTTCATCAGCGAAACAACCGTTAAGACTCACGTTAACAACATCTTCCAAAAATTACAAGTTAATGACAGAACTCAAGCAGTCTTGTACGCTTTGAATAACGGTTTTGTCAGCAAAAGAAAACAAAGAGCGGCTGTCGGCTAATCGTTAACTCGATTTTTAAGGAGATTATAAGGTATTTAATTACTAAGGGATTTACGGGGCAATTAAGCCCCGTTTTTTTATCCAAAATAAATGCGGGCAACTTTCATCGCCCGCTTTTTTCTTACACTAACACACACTTACCAATTTCTGCTAAATTAGCCTTTAAAATAATCACAAATTCTCTTCTCTTCCTTTGTGAAAATTCTTTTTACATTGTCAAAAAATCCGAAAGGATTTTTTTTCAAATTGTGTTCAAGAACCGCCTTTTCAATCAAAACACGGTTATAAACAATGTTCGCTTCATTGGATTTGCTCAATCTTGATTTCAAATTTTCCAATTTCACTCTGCACAAATTAACCGCACTTTTTGTCTTGTCTAACATTTCTCTGTTCATTCCGTCTTTCCTGCTTACCATTTATCTCTCAAGTCTGTATTCTTATGATACCAAAACTTTGAAAAAAAATCTCACCTAAAAAGATTAAAAAATGTTAAGTTTGTCCAATATACACTATTTGATTTATCAACAAAAACATTAGTATCTCATTTGTTGCATAGTTTTTCAGGCACAAAAAAGCCCTAACCGAAGTTAAGGCTTTTTGTTTAAATTCATTATTCTCAATTATGCATTAGGGTTAACTTTTGCGATTGAGAAGTCTTCAAAGAATTCTTTTAATTTTGCAGCGTCCATGATGACTCTGTGTGATTGGTTCCAAGGATTTGTAACTTCAAACATTCTGTTGCCGTCTTTATCATCAAACGGAATTACTTTGTAAGCGTGTGATGAGTAGATGCTGTAAGAAACTTCTTGAGGAGATTCCATTTCACCTTCAACTTCAGGGTGAGTACCTGCTGCGATGATGTAATCGTTCGGATTTGCTGCAAACAATGCTTCATCGATTTCTTCTTCATCTTCTTCTGTCAAATAAGATTCTGCATCAAAACCTAACATTTGAAGTGCTTGTTGAGTATATCCGCCAACGCCGCCTGTGTAATAATCACTCGGAACGTTGTATTCTTTGTCAACTTTGCTGACATCTTCTGTCATCGGACCGAATTTACCGATAACGAAGTTATCATAATCATCTAATACGAATAACATTTTGTGGTTCGGGTCAGCCATTTGTTCATCAACTTTTGCTTGACCTGCTTGCCAATTTGCCATTCTTTGAGTAATTTCTTTTTTCTTTTTGATTGTCAAAGAATCTTTCGGGTTTTTCTTTTCCCATTTTGCAAGATCCTTTTCCATTTTTTTCATTTCTTCTGCAACGGTATCTTTGTATTCAGCATATTTGTCTGCTTCGTAAGTCTTACCGTAAGCGTGTTCCAAAAGTTTCATGCCCATCGGACCTTCTGTATATTTTTCGAGGTCTGAACCTTTCGGCAATTGAGCATTTTCAAACAATACTTGAGTTTCTTTTCCAGGGAATTGAACTGTTACATTATTGCCATCTTGGTGGAAACAATCCAACAATGCAGGTCTTGCATAGGGGTTTTCCATAACTGCGTTGATTGATGAGAGCAAGTAGCAGTCACCATTTCCACCTTGTGCAGAAGCATATCTTTCTACAGGAGGATACAATTTCAAATATGTATCTGCGTCCATATCCAATTGTCTTGAGTAATCATCACCTGATTTAATGAAAATCTTATCTTGACCTTCAACTCTGAAAACATCACCAACAGGAGTTGCTTCTTGACCTTCTGCTTGTGAAGCGTGAACAGGAACGAAAGCATCTTTTATCGACATGCCTTGACCTTTTACTTTGTCATAGTAAGTGTCGATATCGCTTTTTGCCATTTCACTCATAATACCGTGTTTACAAAGTGAAGTTGTTGCCATCGGAGTAACCATATTCTTGCAAACCAAATGAATCATTTTCTTCATATATTCGGTTTCTTCGTCACCTTTTCTGATAACGTTACCGAGGTTTCTCTTGTCAGCAGGTGACAATTCATCTGCGAACGGCAATGTCTTAATCCATTGGTTAATCGGATCCGGTTTTTTCTTTCCACCGAATGTCGGTTCATAATGACCGGCTGTCGGTGCATCAGATTTATTTGCCATCAATGATGACAAACCAAAATTCTTAACCGGTGCAAATGCTGCTAAAGCATATTCTGCCGGAACTCTTTGCGGTTGGAAGTTCGGAACTGTTACGTTATTAGTCGTTTCCTTCTTTGCCGCTTTGACTTGTTGTTGGTTCATTTGATTAACTAACGGATTAATAGCATTAATTTTCATTTTTTTACCTTAAAATTCTACTTTATGTGTTAACTAAAACAACTCAGAAAAATAATTGCCATGTTTTTTAAAATTTGACACCATGCCTGTAACATTTGTTAATAAAATCAAATTTTTGAATGGGAGCGAAAAAAATATTTATATGATAAAATAATTTTGCGAAAAGATTTTGGAGCAAAAAAGATGAACAAGATAAAAGTTATGACGGTTTTCGGAACTCGTCCGGAAGCGATTAAGATGGCACCGTTAGTTAAAGAGATTGAAAAATATCCCGAAACTTTCGAGAGCATTGTTTGCGTTACGGCACAACACAGAGAGATGCTTGATGCGGTATTAAATTTATTTGAAATCAAGCCTGATTATGACCTTAATATTATGAAAAAGAACCAAAATCTTTGGTCAATCACCTCTGATGTTTTGATGAAGATGAAAGAAGTTTACGAGGAAGTAAAACCTGATATTGTGCTTGTTCATGGAGATACCACAACGTCAATGGCAGCAGGACTTTCGGCATTTTATGCAAGAATCCCCGTCGGACACGTCGAAGCAGGTTTGAGAACGAATGACAAATATAATCCGTTCCCTGAAGAAATCAACAGAGTTGTGGTTGATGCCCTTTGCGAATATCATTTTGCCCCGACAGACACCTCAATGGAAAATCTCAAAAAAGCACAAATTCCGATGATACATGCCTATAAAACAGGAAATACAGTCATTGACGCTCTTTTATACATTGTAAATAATAAAGAGGCTGATATTTCAAAATTAGGCTTAAATCCCGATTTGAGAACTGTTTTGGTAACGGCACACAGACGGGAAAATTTTGGCGAACCGATTAAAAATATTTGTGCCGCTATTTTGGAACTTGTGGAAAAAAACAAGGATATTCAGGTTATTTACCCTGTTCACCCAAATCCGAACATAACAAATGTTGTTCACGAAATTTTGGGCGGAAAAGATAGAATTATTTTAACGGAACCGCAAGATTATGCACCATTTTCAACGTTAATGAAGAAAAGCGTAATGATTATGACGGATTCAGGTGGAGTTCAGGAAGAAGCACCGTCACTCGGAAAACCCGTTTTGGTTTTGAGAAGAACGACGGAACGTCCCGAAGCGGTTGAATACGGAACAGTTAAACTTGTCGGAACGGAAACAGCGGATATTGTTCGTGAAGCGGATAAACTTTTGAACGACGAACATGCTTACAAAAAAATGTCCGAAGCGATTAATCCCTACGGCGACGGCACTGCATCTCAACAAATCGTTGAAATTTTGAAATCTGTTAAATAATTTTGCAGATTGAAAGGCAATATAATGTTTGAAAAGGCAATGAAGATATTTGAATCAGAATTTGAATTTAAAACATTTATGTTGCAAATTGCAAACGATTATGAGAAAAAATACTTCCGAAAATCGGAAAATTATTTCTATTTCATAAAGGACGAAGAGCAACTGTTGGCGGCGGCTCACGCTTATAAAGACTATCTCGAAAATGCGAATGAAAAAGAATACAATGCGAAAATCAAAAAGATTTTCGCAAATTCACCTATTCGCCAATTTAAAGACGAAAGAGAAGAAAAAAATTCTCCCGAAAAAAAATACAACAAATTAGAACTTATAATTATGACAATTCTTGCGATTTGTGCATTCGGATATGCGATATTTTTCGCCGAAGTGTTGACTGAAAGAGTCGTTTTGTCAATGGCGGGAGCGTTTTTGTTAATTTCTCCGATTTTTGTAATTAAAAACAGTGTTCTAAAAATTTTCAAAAATAAAAATCATTAAAATTTTCAGTCTTTCGCAACAATGTCAGCGGACAAAACATGGCTTGCCGTTTTGATTTAACTGTTTTGGGCTATTTCAATTCGTCTGCTTTCAACACAATCCAACCCTTTTCAGGCTTTTGAAATTCAGTTGAGAGCATTAATTTCTTATCTGATTTTTGCAAATATACATACTTATATTTTTGAGGAACGTATATTTTTTGACGCCAAACCTGATTAATTTTGCGATAAGAAAATTCCGCCTGCGGCTCAACAACATTAATAAGCCATCTGACTTGAGAGAGCGTCGGCTTAATCATTGACGAAATATACGAATAATCGGGCAAACCGACCTCAAAATAACGTTTAAACAACTCTGAGGGACGATTTTTCAAAGAAGATTTTTTATTGTAATCGACAAAATACGGATTTAACTCAATCAGCATCTCCTGCTTAACATGCTCTAAAGCACTGACAGCCTTGTTATTCGGCATAGAGTTAGCAACAAACATGACAAAATCCTCAAAATTTTTCTCAAAATCCTTAGACTCTGCTTTATAAGAATAAAGTCCGTTCATTTTCCAAAATTTTTTGTCCTTAATTTTGTTTTTGTCATTTTTATTTTTGCCCGTAAATTGATATTCGACCGACGTAAACATAGTCAAAAACATCTCGTCGTAAGTCTTTTCGTTCAATTTATAAGAAAACGTCATAATACAGGGGATAATTTCGGGATTTGTAATTTTGATTTTTGAATAACGGCTGTCAGCCTTTGCCGTAAGATTTAATTCGTCAATTCGCTGATACATTAACCCCATCAGGTACTCACTCATGCCGTTTGGCATGTTAACGGAAGAAACCGTGGTAATGTCTGTCGCATTTGGATATTTTGACAAAATAATTTCTTTCAAATATTCCTCGGGCGAGGTCATTTTTTTATTTGTAGTCCTGAAATCGTAGTCAAGTTCGCCGTTTTTCATCTCAACGAGTTTTAAATTATCGACATAAGATTTGCCCGATAAATATGAAAATTCAACATCAGAAACATTTGATTTTGCCGAAACAAAGAGCCTTGCAGGGTTTTCAAAATCTCTTGTCCAAGTAACATTCGACTCAACATTGAAATTTTCGGAAACAATAGCCCTCGCAAATTCAAGCCCTGTTTTTTCATCTTTAATAGGAACGGACGAATAAGTCAAAGTGTCACTAAATACGGGCATTGCCGTCAATATCAACAAAACCAAAATATTCAAAAACTTTTTCATAAAAATCTCCTGCTAAAAATATTATACAAGAGAAAATCTTGAAATACTAAAAATTAACAAATTTTGAAAGAGAAAAAGAATTGCCGAATAAAAATTCCCAATAAAAAAGAGGTCTTTCGACCTCTAAAATGGTGCGTCTGGCGCGATTCGAACGCGCGACCTATCCCTTAAAAGGGGAGTGCTCTACCTGCTGAGCTACA
>SAMEA104315428__coassemble_872_pt1 | contig 30483 bp, 23 predicted proteins | sample SAMEA104315428__metabat2_low_PE_039 | metagenome-assembled genome bin SAMEA104315428 (sample SAMEA104315428) | gut metagenome | biome: Monkey gut; feature: monkey-associated habitat; material: faeces | place: China | collected 2013
AGCCCTCGACAACAAATTTGTCGGGGGCTTTTTTGTTTTTGAGGGTCAAAATTTTTCTCAAACCTACGAACGTGTATCTTCCTTATTGATATAGAGGTGACGGTAATTTGGGAGATGGTAGTGATAATGTTTCTTATGTCGTGTATTGCCTATCCGTAACACATTTCTGCTAACTTTTATTTGTTTTTCCAATGTCTTTTTTCTAAAGAAACTGTTTAATTCCTGCAAATTTTTTTTGTTGAGTTACATTATATTTTAAGAATAGTTAAAAACATCGAAAGGAAAGATTAATGTTAAAAGTACTTTTAGTTTCTTACAGCAATAGCAATAACAATAATAAGAATGAACTTGTTTATACGTTTTCAAGTAATATGAAAAATACTTGCATAGCATCTGTTGTTTCGACGTCAAAAATTTTTCTTAATGACGTACAAATTTCAGAAAATGAATTTGCAAGACAAAATCTTTTTGGATTGCCAGCAGAAATATTACTAAATGATAAAATATTAGAGGAAGTCAGAATATACAAAGACTAATCAATTTATGTGCGAGCATGGTGATCAGTTTGTTATTATAGTTAAGTTTATAATTAAGAAAGGATTTATAAATGGCGAAATGTTTTATATGTGGTAAAGAATTAGACGAAAAAACAAGACCCGAACATATTATTCCTAATGGAATTGGAGGTAAATTAAAATCGAAAAAAATTCTATGTAATCAACATAATAATGAATTTTCCAAATTAGATGAATTTGTTTGTAACGATTTAATGTTTCAAACAAATATGTTAAACCCAAATAGAGATCATGGAAAAAATCCCGATGTTATTTGCGAATTATCAAATGGAAGTAAAGTAAAAATGAAACCAACAGGCGAATATTTTGCTCAAAAACCAATTATCAAAATAGAAGAAGACGAAAATAAAAATATTCAATTTCATTTTTCAACATTTTATTCAAAAAATTCCACACATAAAGAAATTGCAAAACAACAATTTAAAAACGCTCTTGAGGGATATTGTAATAAATATGGTTTTCCTGAAGATTTCATACAAAGCAAATTAAATGAATTTGATATAACTGTTGAAAAAAGTATTGCAACAAACTTCTCTAATACTTTATTTTTTCAATCTCAATTCAATAAATCAGGAAATTTGTTTTTAGGAATTTCTAAAATTGCTTTAGATTACTATTTCTATAACAATTTACCTCTGCGAAATGTTGAAATTTTCTTAAATAAATTTATGGTTGAAGATATTGAATTTATAAATAGTAACTCTAATTACTACTATGTTGAAGATTTACTTTTGCCAAATAGTATTTATCATTTACTTATTTTAAAAGGAGATAAAAATAACAAGTTGTTATATTGTATAATTTCTTTATATGGAGTTCTTAATTGTATTGTTTTTTTAAATAAAAACTATGAGGGAGAAGATATTTTAAAAACGTATTCTTATGATTTGCTCAATCAAAAAGAAATAACATTAAATAAAAATCCACAAATAACTCAAAGCATGTTTGAAAATATACTAAAAACAAAAATAAAATTTGAAGAAATAAAAAAAGCCCACGAACTTTTTATGAGTTTTTTTGAATACGGTAGTGCAAAAAAGAGAAAAGAAGATTGTATTGAATTTGCCACTAATATTCAAAATGAAATTGAAAATATGAACACTCAATCATTAATATATTCTAACGAGGAATTTCAAGAAGTATTTGAAGAAATATTTTATAGAAACATTAATAAAAATGAAACATTGAAACAACTTACAGATAGAGAAAAACAGAATATATTTCAGGATTTGTCTTTGCAACAAAATGCTTATGAATGCTATCTGCAAAGTTGTTTTCCTCACTTTATTATGAGCAAATTATATCAATTAATAGAAACCATTTTAACAAAAGATATTCAGTTATGTGAAAACGAAAATTCATTTATTAAATACCTATCAGATAGTATATCATCTGTTAAAACAGGTAATGATTATATTGATGGTCTTATAGTAAAAAATTCTGACAATATAAATGCATTCATTAGAGAATGTGTTAAACTGTTAAAACCACGAACTGAAACATTACTTAAAAATTTTTATAGAAACAATACTAAAACTGTTTATCTTGACATCCCCCACAAAATTTCACCTAATTTCTCCAATTTGACCGCACCCAAAACTTTTTTATATTATGAATCATATATTCATAGGGGGTGTGGTTAAAGTGTGATAAAATTCTTCCCCACTATTTCCCCACTTGCATATAGATAATTAGTGGTAATTAGTGGTAATTACTTTTTGACAAAATCCTTTAATAGTTGGGTTATTGGTTCTTTATTTTTGTTGTATTTTCTTCTTTAAATGCACTCATAATCCCTTGGTCGTGGGTTCGAATCCCTCCGGGCCCACCATAAAAAGACAGCAGGAAGATATCTTCAGAGTCTGTCTTTTTTTATTGCAAAAATCTGATAGTTTTATAAAATTTCAACCGAATTTAAGCCGAAAATTTCAATAACACAAATAGTGTTAAAGTTCTTGAAAACAGTTTTAATTCTTGCAAAAAATTTAATTTTCGATTAAACTCTAAATTGGGAAAAGACTTATTTTTCAAGTAAGAGTTGAGTTCGATTAAAGTTGTTACAAATCAATAAATGTTCTGAAAAAATATTCTGAAAAATCTATTTATTAATCCAATAATTTCAACAGAATTTGCCATTTCATTATTTAAGTAAAGGATAAAAAATGAATTACAAGTTGATTGATATGCACATATTCGGAGATGACAGAGGAAAATTAATCTCCTTGGAAAGCAATAGCGACACAATTCCTTTCGATATCAAAAGAGTTTACTATATCTACGATACCGCTCCCGAACAAGATAGAGGAAAGCACGCCCACAAAGAACTTGAGCAGGTTATTGTTGCTATCGACGGAGCGTGCCAATTTGTTTTGGACGACGGAAAAACAAAAGAAAAAATTTGGCTCAACACTCCCGAAAAAGGTTTGTACATCGGTGCAAATATGTGGAGAGAAATGAAGCATTTTTCTTACGGCTGCAAACTTATGGTCCTTGCAAGCAAACACTACGACGAAAAAGAATACATCAGAAATTACGAAGATTTCTTGAAAGAGGTTAACAATGGATAAAATTTTCTTGCTTTTAGGCGGAAATATACTCAATTTCGGAATTTATCAAAAATTTAAAAATAAAGGTTACAAAGTTTACGTCGTCGATTGGAACGAAAATCCTCAAATTAAAGGCGACAAGCACTATCAACTCGACGTTAAAGATTCCGAAAGCATCATCAAGGCTTTAAAAGAAGATAATATTTTAAACCAAGTCGAATTTGCATATTCCTCAATCGATTTGGCAGTCCCGTCAGTCGCAAGAGTTAACAAGGCATTGGGCTTAAATGTAATTTCTGATGACGCATTAAAATTCGCAACATCAAAATCAATGATGACCTCTCAATGGGCTAAAGACGGCATTTTAAATCGTATTTCCAAAAAATATAACGAATTTTCAAACGACATTTGCGATTTGAACAAAAAGATGAAATTAATCATTAAACCCGATAACTCAGCATCTTCAAGAGGTATCACGATTATTACGAAAAACAGCGACGAAGAATTTATCAAAAATGCTTTTGAAAAAGCAAAAAAAGAAGCAACAAATTCAACAGTCGTTGTCGAGGAATTCGTTGATGGAACAGAATTTACGGTCGAAATGCTCGGCGACAAGTTCGGAAATGTATCTGTTTATGCAATGTCACGCAAAACACATACCCAAAACACAAGCAACAACAAAATTGCCGTAAAATTACACTACAACTCAGTTTCTGACGAATTACAAAACAAAATTGCAGATTTTGCAATCAAATGCTACAAATCTCTCGGTTTTTCCTCGTCATTAGGACACTTGGAAATCTTATTAAAAGAAGACGGTACAATATCTCCTGTCGAAATCGGTGCAAGATCAAGCGGATTTATCGCTTCCGATTTGGTTGATATTGCCTCGGGAAGAAATTTTTTGGGCGATTTGGAAAAAATTTACAAAGGCGAAAAAACACAAAACGGTTTAATGCCTCAAACAGAAAATTCATCAATGTATTTCTTCTACGATTTTCCGAGCGGAACAACTGTCAAGAAAGAATGCAATTTGTTGGATTTTACGGACAAATCAATAAAGAGCAGATACTCAAACCGCTCAAATTTAGTGTTGGGCAAATCATTTGAAAATATTGATAACGACAACGCAAGATTGGGCTTTGAAATTCTTGAAGGTCCGAAAAAAATTATGACAAGAGATTACATCAACGAAAAAGAACAAGAGTTTTTGAAAGAATTACTCGGGGTGTAAAGATGTTCTACGACGCACATATTCACCATACAAACGAAGAAATCGGCGGATTTTTGGTCGGATTAGAGGGCAAACCCGTTTTCGACGGCACATTAACTAACGAAGAAGTATTGAAAATTGCGTCGGAAAACGAAAATTATTTAGCATTTTATTACGTAACAAAGGAAGAAACATTCTCAAAAGTTAAACATAACCTGCTGAAATATCACCCTCGAAGAGAAAGATATACTCCTGAAGAAGTCATTGAATCAATTAAAATCAATGAACCTGATTGCGTTATGATTGACACATTGAACGAACCTTTTTGGGATTCAAAAGATTATTGGAAAGTCGCATCGGCATTCCCCGAAATCCCGTTCATTTTACCACATTCGGGCGGATATTTAATCAATGATTTTATAAAAATTTGTCATTTTCAAAAAAATGTTTGGATTGATTTTTCATTAACACATACAAATCTTGGAAAATTTGAAGACAAAAACGGTCTGTTTTATATCCAAAATGCCATAAATTACGCCTTGAACGGCTGTTTTAAAAACAAAGTGCTTTTGGGTTCGGATTACCCGTTTTTCTCGCAGGAAAAAGTATTTGAATATTATAAAAATTATGAAGAATTATTGAACAATAATTTTATAGAATTAAGGAGAGCAATAAATGCAAACAAAAATAATTGATTATATAACCGAAAACAGAGTTTCTGCGACAGAAGTTGCGGACGCACTCGGCAAAACAGGTGCGGTAGAAGACGTTACGGCAATTAACAACGGCCATTTTTGCGTAGGCCCCGTTCATTGGATTTATGCGTGGGCAGGTTCAAATTATGATGTCCACAAGCAAATCAGAGATGTCAAAAAAGGCGAAATTGTTTTTGTGGAATGCTTTGATTGCGGCAAAAAAGCCATTTTCGGCGATATTGTATCAAAATACATTTTGCTTTACAAACAAGCAAGAGCAATCGTCGTAACAGGCAGATTGAGAGATATTCCGAGATTGAAAAAAGAAAATTGGCCGATTTGGTGCAATGGATATACTCCGATTGGCTGCGTAAATAAAAAACCGGAAAAAGATTTTGACGAAAATATTATAAAAGAAAGACAAGCCTTGTACGACGGAGCAGTTGCTGTTTGTGACGATTCGGGCGTTGTAATTGTCAAAAAAGATCACATCAATGAAGAATTTTTGGGCAAACTCGAATTTATTGAAGAACAAGAAGACATTTGGTATGAATGTATCGACAGAAAGAAATGGACAACATTTGATACAATTTGTTTGAAAAAATACTTGGAGCAACCTAATGAGTAGAATTCTTTTGTGTGCGGACGGATTTTTCAGAAATTTCTCCCCTCTTGCACTCGAACCGTATATTCAACAATTTGTTGACTACTTAACGGAAAACGGAAACACTGTTATGCCTTATATTTTAGAGGATATAAAGCATAAAAAACCGATTAAGGTGGCAACTCGCAAGTTAAGAGCAATTTATGAAGCAAAAAAATTTGCACCAGAAATTATTTTTTCATTCAATAATGTTATTGAAGAATTTTTCTTAAAAAATTTTGAGTGTCCGATATACATCGTAGCATCGGACACTCCTGCATATTGGCATAATTTGGATTTATTGAAAAAATACAACAAAAAGTATTTTGTATTGTATTTTAACGATGATTTTAAAGATTTACTAAAGGACAAATACGGAATTGGTTACGACAGACAACAACTTCTTCCCTGTTCGACAAGCATCAAAACTCAGGAAATAGAGCAAGATAAAAATATCAGTTTCATCGGCAATTTCTTTTCAATACAAAAAGGAACTATTGTTAACCTGTTTGAAACGTTAAAAATATATCAAATTCCTTGTGCAAAAGCGTTATTTTCAGATTACAAAGATATGATTCAAAACTATCTCAAGACGGGAAATCTTGACGAAGAAATGTATCAGGTATTTTATAACAATGTTTCCCAACTTTTTGACAGCATATATTATATTAATTCAAAATTAAGCACTAATGATATGTCGAAAACAAAACTCATCTCAAAACTTATGATTAATATTACAAATAATATGCGGATTAAATTGTTAGAAAAAGTTTGTGACTTGGATTTGCATATATATACATTTGTCGATAATATGAAATGTTGTTATTTTTCGCCCGAATTATTTTTGAATATCGAACCTGAAAACGTTTGTTCAACTGAACAAAATGAATATATTTACAATTCATCGAAAATCTCGTTAAATTTGCCCCATGCACAAGTCAAAACAGGATTTTCTTGGAGAGTTTGTGATATTTTGGCATCAAACAGCCTTCTTATTTCAAACGAAACTAGAGATTTGAAAGAACTTTGCAACGGCATAATTCCGACATACAAAGACGCTGATGATTTGAGAAACAAATGTAAATATTATCTCGAAAATGAAACAGAACGAAAACAAATCGTCAAAGAATGCAATAAAATTATTGACGAAAAATTCAGATTTGAAAATGCGTTCAACGTAATTTCCGATTTTAGCGGAATTAACTTCAAATCAAAAGACACAGGCTCCATAAAAAATATAAGTTTTGTCCAAAGAAAACAAGACAAATATATAAGAAAAAACGCAAAAAAAGACTAAAAGGAAAAAATAATGATTAAATTTTTAGACTTAGAAAAAGTTAATAACAGATTTAGAAGCGAAATTGACGGCAGAATTAAAACAATTCTCGACAAAGGCTGGTATTTGCAAGGGGAAGAAAATGACAAATTTTCAAAAGATTTTGCCGAATATTGCGGAACAAAATACGCATTAGGCGTTGCAAACGGTCTTGATGCAATAAATTTAATCATTAGAGCATTCGGTTTTGGCGAGGGTGATGAAATCATCGTTCCTGCAAACACATACATCGCAACGATTTTGGCAGTTACGGAAAATCATTGCACCCCTGTTTTGGTTGAACCGAACATCAATACTTACAACATTGACCCCGATTTAATCGAAGAGAAAATTACGGACAAAACAAAGGCTATCATTGTTGTTCACTTGTATGGACAAGCCGTTCAAATGGAAAAAATTTGGGCATTGGCTAAAAAATACAATCTCAAAGTTATTGAAGATTCCGCACAAGCACACGGAGCGGTTTATCAGGGAAGAAAAGTCGGTAATTTAAGCGACGCATCTGCATTCTCATTCTACCCTGGAAAGAATTTGGGCTGCATGGGCGACGGCGGCGGAATTACAACAAATGACGAAGAAGTTTATAAAAAGGTCAAAGCCATTGCAAATTACGGCTCGGACAGAAAATATCACCACATCTACAAAGGTGTAAATTCAAGATTAGACGAAATTCAGGCGGCAGTTTTGGACGTAAAATTGCCTCACTTGGACACTGACAATGCAAGACGTCGTGAAATTGCAAAATATTATCGTGAAAATATCACAAATCCGAAGATAATTTTGCCGAAAACTTATGACGAAAATGCACATGTTTGGCACATTTTTGCGGTAAGAACAGAAAACAGAGAAGAATTGCAAAAGTACCTCGAGGACAACGGAATACAAACAAATATTCACTATCCGACCCCGCCGCATAAACAAGGTGCATACAAAGAATGGGAAAATCAATCATATCCTATTTCGGAAGAAATCCACAGAACAATTATGAGTTTGCCTATTTCACCTGTTTTGACAGATGAAGAGGTGAAAAAAGTGGTTGAGGTCATAAATGAATATTAAAAGATTTATAAAGATTCAAATATCAAAACTTTTTAGAAAAAATGAAAATCGCTTTGACCATATAATTTCACTCGGGTATAATTGCGAAGTAACATTTCGATTTCTGAAATATTTTGATTTTGAAGAAACTTCGCTTTTTAACTGGACATACTGTCGCTCTATTAAAGATTTAATCAATGCTTTAGATAATTTTCAGTTAATTGGCAATGGCGATTTTGAATATCCAAATCCTCTTTTTGAATGCAAAAACACACATATTCGCTTTCATGGTAAAGCAGGAATGGATATGTATTTAAACAAAACAGCGACAGAGGAACAACTGAAACAAGATAAAGAGGACTTAATTGAAAGAATAGAACACTTTAAAGATAAGTTTTCAGAAGTATTGAAGAGTTCAAATTCAAAACTTTATATTTATAAAATCCAATCAAAAGATGTTAACGATGAAATTAAAACAAAAGTTAAAGAACTTTATGAAGTTTTGGCTACACTTGGCGGAAATAACTTTAAACTTTTAATTGTCGGCGAGTCTTGCGAAAAATTAGAAAAATTAAAAAATTCATCAACTGAAAAGATAATTTTCCGAACAGTAAAATACTACGCAAACGATGATACAGTTACAGATAAAAAATTTTTTAATAACGGTTGGGATAATATTTATGCAGAATTTTGGCAAAAAATGCCCAACAATTATAAAAAGAAGAAAAAATATAAATTTGAAAAATAATTAAAATTCAGGATATAAAAGATGAAGAAATGTTATGACTTTATATTTAGCCTTGGATAAACATATTCAAGCACGCAAGTATTATCAGATTTACAAATATATTTTTTACCTTTTGATTGTTTTTTTAGAACTATCTATTACAATAATATACAAAATATTACGAAATCGCTTGAAAATAAGAACATTCTTATTACAAATTTAGGAAAAAAGAAAAACAAATATCCAGACAAAGAAATTGATATATTATATTTAATAAAGGACAACAACCTGAAACAACTTAAATATTTTAAAGAAAAAGATACAGAAAATTATAATATTGAAAAGAATTGCCCCAGAGTACGCCGTTAAATTTATAGTAAAAAACTTTCCTATAAAATAAATCAGTAAGAAGGAGTTTAAAATTAAAATATCATGCATAAATCATTAGTTTCTGTTTTGATGCCGGCTTATAACCACAAAAAATATGTTCAAAATGCCATAAAATCAGTCATTAAACAAACTTATCAAAACATTGAACTTATTGTTCTTGATGATGGTTCAAAAGATTCAACTTGGCAAAAAATTCAACAAATGCAAGAAGAATGCGATAAACGTTTTGTTCGTGTTCATTTTGAAACAAAACAAAATGAGGGAACCTGCACGACAATGAATAAACTTCTATCTCTTGCAAATGGCGAGTTTATTTGTTTTGTAGCCTCTGATGATATGCTTAAACCGACAACTGTCGAGAAAGAAATAGAATTTTTATCAAAAAATTCAGACTTTTCTCTATGCGTAGGAAATAACGAATTTATTGACACAGAAGGAAAAGTTTGTTATTGGGACAAAGAGAAAAACATCGTAAATGCCCTAACAAAAGCAGACTACAAGACGTTTTCAGACTATTTTGCCAAAAGAGTCAAAATCGATTTTTCAACAGAAAAATTCGGAACATACAAAAGCCTGTACAAAGAAAATTATATTCCAAACGGTGCAATGATTAGAAAATCAATCTTTGACAAAATAGGGAACTTCACGCCTGAAGCCCCTCTCGAAGATTGGTGGTTAATGCTTCAAATTTCAAAATACTCAAAAATGAAATTTTTAAACGAAATTTTATTTTCTTATCGATGGCATAGTGCAAATACCGCACAACAAAACGACAAAATGAAAATTCTTTGCACAAAAACATTGGAATATGAAACAAAAACCTTGAATAACCTTGATATAACTAAACTTCCGCCTTTTACACAAAAAGAAATTTCAAAAATCAAGCAGGACGGAATTTGCACCTCAACTCTCGGAGTGCCTTTTTTGATAATGTTTGAAAAATACAAAAAAGGTACCCAAAAAATCAGAAAACTAAAACTCTTCAATTTCCCGGTTTTTGAGTGGAGAAAGTAGAATTTTCAGTATTTTTCTATAATTTTCCCGTCAAAAGTTTCACGATTTTATTTTTCGCTCTGATTAAAAATGACTTGTTGAAATTTGCAAAATTAGCCTTAAAGTTACAATTAATCAAACGACAGCACATTTTGCACGAGTGAACTTTATGACGGCAAATTTCAGCCTCTTTGCTTTCCCAAAGTTCTTTCGGTGATTTTTCCAAAATCGAACCAATCGGACGCATATTGAAACACAGTCTGACATCTCCGTACGGGTCAACCGCAAAATTCGTCGAGCCGACATCGCATTTTATCGCATTAACGATATCTTCCGGATTGTTAAAGAAAATCTTATACGCCTCAAGTTGCTCATAAGAATTTGCAATCGCATGACCTGCCCGTTTCATTTCAATCAAATGGTCAATTATCGGCAATGCCTTGTCCGCCATGCCTTTGATAGTATTTTTGTAATCCTCGGGAATGACATAATTATCCGTATCAAGCCCCGCCGTGCGAGAATACGGGTGAAACGATTGAGAATCTTCAATCAACTGAAACATAATATGCTTGAGGTGATTTTTCGTCGCATATTCAACAAGATAAACAATTTCGTCCAAGTTATCAGGCAACATAACAGTCGCAAGATTTATGCTCAAATTGTCATTTCTTCCTTTTTTGTAATTCATGATTTGCCAAACAAAATCACAGATTTTTTGAGCAGAACCCTCTCTGCCACGGGATTTATCGTGAATTGTCTTATCGACAATAGAGTTTAATGAAACATTCAAACTCTCAAATCGGGTATCAATAATTTTATCAACCAATTTTTCAACAGAAAAACCGTTGCTCATTGAAGAAACCTTGAAGCCCAAATCTGTCGCATACTCTGTAAGTTCAAAAATATCGGGTCTTAAAAAAGGTTCACCGCCCGAAAAACAAATCCAAAAGCCGTCCCCAAGCCATTCACGAAGTTGTTTCAGAACATTTTTCCACTGTTCTGTCGTAAGTTCTTTTTTCATAACTTCGCCGCCGACCTGCCATTTTGAGCAAGTTACGCACTGCATCTGACATCTGTCGGTAATATCTATTGTTAAAACTTGCGGTTTTGACGGAATTTTTGAACTCATTTGACTCTCCTTAAACCTATGTTACTCTGCAATAGGCTTACTGTCAACGATTTCATCAGTTTTATCACGAAATGCTTTATAAACTCTTTCTGCCTGTGACGGTGGCAAGAGAAGAGCAATTTCGGGCAAAGTAAGCAACGAGAGTTTTTTGACATCTCGAAAATTCTTTCTGATAATCTTCTTACTTTTGTCGGAAAGCCCCTTAATATCGTCCAAAACAGACTCCAACGCCGATTTTTGACGCAAACTTCTGTGAAAAGTTATAGCAAATCTGTGAGCTTCGTCCCGAATGCGTTGGAAAAAGAACAACTGCTCGGAATTTTTCGCCAAAATAACAGGGGTTGATTGGTGAGGAACAAAAATTTCTTCTTCTCTTTTTGCCAAAGAAACAAAATTTATATCCTTAATTCCCATTTCTTCAACAATCGAAATAACGCTCGAGAGTTGACCTTTGCCACCATCGATGATGATTAAATCGGGGTAATTTTCGGGTGTAAGTTTGTTAAGACGTCTTGATAAAACCTCTTTCATAGACTGAAAATCATCGGGCTTGCCGACTTCGACCGTTTTAATTTTAAACTTTCGATACTCGGATTTTGCGGGCAAACCGTTTATGAAAACGACCATAGAAGCGACAGTATTTGTTCCTTGAATGTGAGAAATATCATAGCATTCCACCCTATGCGGAAATCTTTGTAATTTCAATTTTTCACAAATATACGCTCCGACTTTATTGTAATCTTCAGAAATTTGTTTCATTCGAGAAAGTTTGATTTTTTCATGGAAATAATCGGAATTTTTCTTCGCAAGTTCGACAATATCACGATTTGACTCGATAAAATCAGTCACAATTTTAACTTTTGAACCTTTCAAGCCCGTGAGCCATTTTTCGACAGTTTTCAATTCTGAATTTTTTGTCGGAATTATAATTTCCTTCGGAATATCCGTTGTTCTTGAATAATACTCACTCAAAAATGCGTATGAAATGTCTTCTTCAACATCAAAATCGGACGATGAAAGTTCAAAATCTTTTTTATCAGTCAATCTGCCGTCACGGATTTGAATTAGCGAAACAGCACAAATGCCACCGCTTTCGGTGATTGAAACGACATCTTTATTAACGTTTGTAGATTCATAAACAACTTTTTGTTTTTCGATTGTTTTTTTGACGTCAAAGTACGCATCACGGTATTTTGCAGCCTTTTCAAACTCCTGTCTTTTCGAATAATAAAGCATTTCTTTCTTTAATTCTTCAACGAGCAAAAGTCTGTTTCCCGACAAAAAAAGTTCAACATTGTTCAAAATTTTCTTATAATCTTCTGGAGAAATCATCTTCTGACAGGGAGCGGAGCATTTTTTAATGTCATAATAAATGCACGGACGATTTTTAAATTTCGGCGTTTTACACTGCTTGAGCGGAAAAAGTTTTTTCAACAAATCCAATGTCGAATACATTGCCCCCGAATCGGTGTAAGGACCAAAATATTTACCTTTTTCCATATTAATATTATGTTTACGAACGATAACAATTCTCGGATATTCCTCGTTTGTAATAAGAAAATAGGGATATTTTTTGTCATCTTTGAGAAGAACATTGTATTTCGGCTTGTATTTTTTGATTAAATTAGCCTCTAAAATCAATGCCTCTGTTTCCGTATTGGTTATGATAAACTCGATTTTTTCGATTTGAGGAACCATGACCCTGAGTTTCGGCGTTTCAAGTTTCTTTTTAAAATAAGAACTGACACGCTTTTTGAGGTTTTTTGCCTTACCGACGTAAATAATTACACCGTCTTTGTCTAAAAAACGATACGACCCCGGTTTTTCGGGCAAAAGTTTTAATTGTTCGGAAATGTTATCCATACTTGAATTTTAACCCGATTTTACACTCTTGGCAAATTATAAAATGTAAAAAAAAATTTATAAAAATCAAAAAAGTTAATTCAACCCTCGAAAATTTTGCTATAATTGTTTATCATATTGTTTGAGGCAAAAATGGATTTACAAGATAATATACTAATGTTTGATAATTATGACGAAGAATTAGAGGAAGATGAAGATTTCGAGGAAGAAGAAGCCCCTAAAGAACCTGAACATCACACTTATTCGTTCAAAAAAAATAATATTGAAGCACTTTTTCAAAACTTGACGGAAAATCCCGCAGGAATGGAAAAGAAAGACTTTCGTCTTACTCTCAGCACGATTTACGATGTTGTCGAAGACGAATTTGAGGGTACATTTAACCAACCTGTTTCAATTTTGAGAAACACTGATTTTTATTTGTATGAAGAAAATAAAAAACCTATGGTTTTTGTTTACCCGAAAAATAATTTCGATTTTTGGTTAAAATCTAAAGGTTCACTTTACAGATTTGTCCCGAAAACAAAGGTTATTCACGGAGAAGAACAGTACGGATACGCAATTCCACTCGAAATTCTTTGGGAATATTTCACCTGCTTTGCAGACGTTGAGCATAATGAAGATTTGACGGAATCTTATCTTGCTTTCAACAATTTAACGCAATTTGTCCTTAAAGCGGTACAAAAACTCTATTTCATTCCGAAAATCATTAAATCAGACAAACTTTTCTCTGTAAAATACGAACTCTTTTCATTCACGTCCGAACTTGCGGAATCACTAAAGAAAATCAACTCAATCGATTTTACAAAATGTTCAGAAATTAAGAAAACAAAAGATTTTTTGATTGATAATTATATCAATTACATTATTTTCAAATATATCGGTTTGAAAATTTCAAAATTCAAAGACTATAAAGCAGCGATGTATTTCATGAAACCTTTGCAACAAAAGCGTTTCATGCGTTCAACAGACATCGCAACGGCTATTTCGGATTGGCTCGATGAAATTTATATCGGAAAATACGACATCGTTCCCGTTTTGAACATTTCAAAAATTACGGACGAGGATTTCGTTTTGACCGTGACAATTAAAAACAAAACTGACGAGAAAAATCCTGAAATATTGCCGATTGAAGTTCTTTACGAAGACAGAGAAACAATTTTTGACAAATCATCGGAATTTGTCGTTTCTATCATCGAAAAACAACTCAATTATGCACTCAAATACTATCCCGAACTTGAAACTTTGTTTGAAGAAGAAAATGACTTCAAATTAAAAATGAATGTCAACGAAGTTTACAAGATTATGGCAAATACCGCATATTACTTGAATAAAGCGGGTATTGAACTTATTTTGCCGGAAGATTTCGGCAATATCGTTGTTCCTCGTGCATCAATCAACGCTCGAGTCAAAGCGGGTCGAGAAGCCGAATTGGAAGAACTTTTGAACTTCGGTGCAAACAGTATGAATTTGAAAAATATTTTCGAGTTCGATTACAAAATCGCCATCGGGGACGAAAAAATCTCTGTCGAAGAATTTGAAGAACTTACAAAAAATTCAAAAGGACTTGTTGCATACAAAAATATGTACATTCTTATTGAGCAAGATGAAGCAAAAGCCCTCATTGACAAGGTTAAGAACCCGACAATTGAAAATATGACTCGTGCGGAACTCTTGCACGCAGCACTTTCAGGCAATGTAAAAGATTACGAATTTGACTATGACAGTGCATTTGCAAACATTTTGAAAGATTTAACAAAAGTTCAGGAAGTTACACCGCCTGAAGGTTTGAAGGCTCATTTGCGACCTTATCAGGAAAACGGCTTGAGATGGTTATATACAAACACTATCAAAGGCTTCGGAACTTGTATCGCAGACGATATGGGTCTTGGTAAAACAATTCAGGTTATCAGTTTAATCTTGAAATTGAAAGAAGAAAATCGTATCAAAGGTCAAGTCCTCGTTGTATGTCCAACAACTTTGCTCGGTAACTGGGTCAAGGAACTTAACGGTTTTGCTCCGAGTTTAAATGTTTCTGTTTACCACGGCCCCGAACGTAAAATCGACGAAAAAGCAGACATTATCATTACGACATTTGCGGTCTTGAGAATAGATATCGAAGAAATCAAGAAAAAATCTTGGGGTATGTTAATCATCGACGAAGCCCAAAACATCAAAAACCCCGATACGTCGCAAACACTTGCTGTTAAGTCGTTAAAGGCAGAATACAAGGTTGCAATGACAGGTACCCCTGTTGAAAACAGATTAACAGAACTTTGGAGTATTTTTGACTTCATCAACAAGGGCTATCTCGGCACTATCAGAGAGTTTCAAAAACGTTATGCCGTTCCGATTGAAAAATTCAAACAAACAAACAGAGCGGAAAAACTTAAACTTTCAATTTCTCCTTTTGTATTAAGACGTCTTAAAACCGACAAGAGCGTCATCAGCGATTTGCCGGAAAAAGTCGTTCTTGACGAATACTGTTACCTTTCAAAGACGCAGGCTGCTCTTTACGAAAGCACTTTAAACAATATAATGGGTCAAATTTCAGAGGCACAAGGCATCAACCGTCGAGGCATGATTTTCAAACTCATTACGGCGTTGAAACAAATTTGCAACCACCCGTACCAATACAAAAAGTCGGGAGAAATGACAAAAGATGTTTCAGGAAAATGCGACAAATTCATCTCTGTTCTTGACGGAATTATTCAAAATAAAGAAAAATCTGTCGTCTTTACGCAATACAAAGAAATGGGCAAAATCCTTGTCCCGATTGTAGAAAACGAACTTCAAACAACTCCGTTATTCTTCCACGGTTCTTTGAACACGGCACAACGTGAAGCAATGCTCAAACAATTCCAAGAAGATGACGAAAGCAAGATTATGATTTTGTCGTTAAAGGCAGGCGGAACGGGTCTTAACCTCACAAACGCAACAAATGTTATTCACTATGACCTTTGGTGGAACCCTGCGGTTGAAGATCAGGCAACCGACCGTACTTACCGTATTGGACAGAAAAACAACGTAATGGTTCACAGACTCATTACGCTTGGTACGTTTGAAGAAAAAATTGACGAAATGATTAAAAAGAAGAAAGAACTCGTTAATATGGCTGTATTTGAGGGTGAAAAAACCATTACAGACCTTACGGACGAAGAAATTTACAACATTTTCACTCTTTCGTAAAAAATTCAAAAGACAAAATAAAAAGCGGAATGAAAAGTTCCGCTTTTTTGTTGAAAAATTTGTCTAAAAATCAATAATGACCTCTATCCAAAATCATTTGAGAAGTTCTGTCGATAGAATAATAAAATCTTCGTTCGTTCTTATTTCTATCCTCGCATTCACGAACGAAATAATCGACCAATTCCTTTAATTTTGGCGAATAAGGCTCACCTTTTTTCTTTTCAAAGCCCCGACAGAAATCCAAACAAATTTCCAAACTTGTTGCTCCGATTTCCTCGCAAGTATCGAGCCAATCCTTAATATCCTGCTCAGTATCGTTATAACCCTCATCAATAATATATCTGACGCCGATATTATTTTTATCGACAGCCTGAGAAATATATTTCCTGAGATTTTCTTTGACCTGTTCAAATTTATCCCGTTTTTTAATTCGTTTGAAAACTTCTCTCGAACCTGCTGAAATTGTGACAGAAAATCTTGTTTTCGGAGTTTGCAGCATTTTAGCAATCGTTTCCGAATACGCAATCCCCGAAGACATTATGTAACAGTAGAAAAATCCGTGTTCCAACATAACGTCCATCAAATGCGGAAATTCAGACAAAATGGCAACTTCACCACCGCCAATTTCAAACTCAAACTTGTCAGCAGGTGCCAAATAACCTTTTTCGTGCAAATCTTTAACTATCGGATATGCATCAAAATATTTAGACTTTTGGACTTTATCCGTGAATTTTTTTCTGTAAGGAGCCTGAAAACAATATTCACACTCACAATTGCAATGAAGCCAATGGAACAAACTCAACTTCGTTATCTGTTGATTGTCTTCCCAATCGTTTTCCACAAACTGCGGACAATCAGAACATACCTCAGGATAAATACCTTTTTTGCAATTTTCAATGATTTGGTTGCGTCTTCTCATCATATCATCACAATCAGGCGGCTGCTTTTCTTTATCGTAAGAATAAAAAATCTCGCCACCGTTGAGTTCGTTACAAGTCTTGATGTTCTTCAACATGAAGGTCATACTGTGCAAAAGGTGTTTACAACATTTGAATTTCATAAATTTCTCCAAAAAACAGAGTTCCGCCCAAAAAGCGAAACCCTGATTTTCATTATTTTATTTTACAACAATGTTGACCAATTTATTGGGAACAACAATAACTTTAACAACTTGTTTTCCTTCAAGTAATGATTTGATTTTTTCACTCGAAAGTGCAAGTTTTTCAAGTTCTTCCTTGCTGATATCAGCGTCAACTTCAAGTTTATCTTTCAATTTGCCGTTGATTTGAGTTACAACCGTAATCGCACTCATTTTCGCAAGATTTTCGTCAAATTCAGGCCATTCAGCATCGTGAATTGACTCTTTCAATCCGATGATATCGCCGATTTCTTCACTCATATAAGGAACAACGGGAGAAATCATCTTCAACATTGTCAACAATGCGAAACTCAAAACATTCTTGTCTTGTTCATTCATTTCAGTCTTTTTGTTCATATAATCGTAAATTGTGTTCGTAAATTCACGATATTGAGAAATAACCGTATTGAATTGGAACTCGTCATTGATATCTTGAGTAATTTTCTTAATCGCAATGTGAGTTTGTCTGACAAGATTATTGTTTTCTTTTGAAAGTTCTTTCATGTCCGGAAGTTTATAGTCAACAATAATATTTTCACGATTGAGCATAAACATTCTCCAAAGTCTGTTTACAAATTTGAAACAGCCTTCAACACCTGCATCTGTCCAATCAAAATCACGTCCCGGAGGTGAATCGGACAAGATAAACAATCTTGCAGTATCTGCACCGTAATTTCTGTAAATATCATCAGGGTCAACCGTATTTCCCTTAGATTTTGACATCTTAGAACCGTCTTTCAAAACCATACCTTGGGTTAAAAGGTTTTTAAAAGGTTCATCAACGCTTGTAATTCCGAGGTCGTGGATTGCTTTTGTGAAAAATCTTGCATAAAGCAAGTGCAAAATTGCGTGTTCAATACCGCCGACATATTGATCAACCGGTGACCAATAATCTGTTGCCTCTTTTGAGAACGGTTCTTTATCATTATGAGCGTCCAAATAACGGTAATAATACCAATTTGAACACATAAATGTATCCATAGTATCAGATTCACGTTCAGCATCTGCTCCGCAAACAGGGCATTTCGTGTGCATAAACGTTTCTGACGTTGTCAAAGGTGAACGACCTTTAACCGAAAAATCAACATCTTTCGGCAATAATACCGGCAAATCTTCCTCGGGGACAGGAACGATTCCGCAATGAGGACAATTAATTACAGGGATTGGAGCACCCCAATATCTTTGTCTTGAAATCAACCAATCACGAAGTCTGAACTGAGTTGTCGCCTTACCGAAACCTTGTTCTTCAGCATATTCAGTGATAGCCTTTTTCGCATCTTCGTTCTTCATGCCCGTGAATTTACCCGAGTTTACAAGCACACCGGGGTCAACATAAGCATTCTCTTCAAGAGAAACATTCGGATTATCGGGATTATCGATGACTCTCTTGATTGTCTTGCCATATTTTTTAGCGAAAGCATAATCTCTTTCATCGTGGGCAGGAACAGCCATTACAGCCCCTGTTCCGTAATCTACCAATGCATAATCGGCAACCCAAATTTCACTTTCTTCGCCGTTAAACGGGTTGATAATGTGAGTTCCCAAAGGAACACCCGTTTTGACTCTTTCGTTTGAAAGACGTTCAATTTCAGTCATTCTTGAAGCATTTTCACGATATTGTTTAACGGCTTCAGCGTTTTCGGGAGTTGTCAACTTGTCAATATCCTTGTATTCGGGAGCAACGACGAGATATGTAATACCGAAAACAGTGTCGGGACGAGTTGTATAAACAGGAATTTCAAGCCCTTCGATTTCTTTGACCTTGAATTTCAAAATCGTACCGTGAGATTTTCCAATCCAATTCTTTTGCATCAATTTAACTCTGTCCGGCCAACCGTCGAGTTTGTCCAAATCGTTCAAAAGTCTGTCGGCATAATCCGTAATTTTTAAGAACCATTGTGAAAGATGTTTCTTTTCTGCAACCGAATCGCATCTCCAGCATTTGCCGTCGATTACCTGTTCATTTGCGAGAACTGTCGCACACTTCGGACACCAATTAACTGGTGCTTCTTTTTTGTATGCCAATCCTTTTTTGAAAAATTGTAAGAAAAACCACTGCGTCCACTTGTAATAATCGGGTAAGCAACTTGCAATTTCTCTGTCCCAATCAACCATAATACCGAGTCTTTGGAGTTGACCTTTCATGTATTTGATGTTGTCCAATGTCCAAGTTTCAGGGTCTGCACCATGCTGAATTGCAGCATTTTCCGCAGGAAGTCCGAAACTGTCCCAACCCATCGGGTGAAGAACATTGTATCCGTTCATCTTCTTGAAACGGGCAATTACGTCTGAAATAGTGTAATTTCTAACGTGTCCCATGTGAAGTTTACCTGACGGATAAGGCAACATTGAAAGAACGTAATACTTCGGCTTATCAGAGTGATTGTAAACCTTATTAACCTTTTTTTCTTCCCAAAGTTTTCTTCTTTTTTCTTCGATTTCTTGGGGAAAATATTTGATTTCTTCCACTTTGTAATCCTCATTGTCTTGTGTAACTTTTGCGTTTTTCAACGACAAAATCCGAAAAATCACTGATTTTCCAATACAATTCTACCAAAAACACAAATTATTTTAAAATTTTTCATCAATTTTAATATTTAACACGACAAATTTTTACCGATTTTAACAAACGAAAATTTCACATTAAAAAAGCCCCGAAAATCGGGGCTAAATCTAAAAATTAAACAATTAACCTTTGTATTCTTTTTCAAATCCGAAAATTGAACTGATTGATTCGTTATCGTGAATACGAGAAATTGCTTCACCCAAAATCGGAGCAACGCTGAGTTGCGTGATTTTTTCGGGAGCACCTTCGGCCAAAGGAATTGAATTTGTAACAACGACTTCTTCAATCGGTGCTTCTTCAAGTCTTTTCAATGCCGGACCCGAGAATACAGGGTGAACAGCACAAACGTAAACTTCTTTAGCACCAGATTTTTTAAGGAGTTTAGCCGCTTCACAAATTGTTCCCGCAGTATCGATAATATCGTCGAACAAGATACAAATTTTGTCTTGAACATCACCGATAAGATACTCTGCAATCGCCTCATTGTGCTTATCACGACGTTTATCAACAATCGCAATCGGGCATTTCATTTCTTTTGCAAAATATCTTGCACGTCTTACACCGCCTGCATCAGGGCTGACCGCACAAAGTTCGTCGGGGTTAAAATTTTTCTTCTTCATATAATCCACGAGAGGAAGTGTTGCGAAAATATTATCAACCAAGATATTGAAGAAACCTTGAATTTGACCTGAGTGCAAATCCAAAGCAACAACTCTGTCCGCACCTGCCGTCGTCAAAAGGTCTGCCATCAACTTAGCCGTAATAGCCTCACGACCTGTTGTTTTTCTGTCCTGACGGGCATATCCGTAATATGGAATTACCGCCGTAATTGTTTTTGCACTTGCCCTTTTGAATGCGTCAATCATAATCAAAAGTTCCATTGCATTTTGGTTAACGGGGGAGCAAACAGGCTGAATGATAAAAACATCATCGCCACGGATACTTTCTTGAACTTGAACGTAAGTTTCACCGTCTGCAAAATTTTTGATAACCATCGGACCGACAGTCGTTCCTAAATACTCTGCAATTTCTTCCGCTAATTTCGGGTTAGCACGTCCCGAAAACAATTTAATATCGTGGGTCGGATTAATTTGTTTGTTTCCTTGCGGAAATACCGATTTGAGTTCCATTAGTTTGATTTACCTTTCTGCAATCTGTTCGTAACCCAATCAGTGAAAATCTTGAGAGGGCTGCGTGTTAATGCCAAAGCGTTCGCCTCAACGTCCTTCGTGATGACAGAACCAGCCGCACACATTGAGTTTTCGTGCATTGTTACAGGTGCAACAAGTACTGAATTTGAACCTGTATTCGCTCCGTCTTTAATAATTGTTTTAGTTTTTGTTTTCAAAACGGGGTCATAATTAGCAGTAATTGTTCCTGCCCCGATATTTACGTGTTCGCCAAGTTCACTGTCACCGATGTAACTCAAGTGAGAAACATTCGTATTTGACTTAATGACTGACTTTTTAATTTCGACAAAATTACCGATTCGAACATTGTCACCAATCGTCGCACCATCTCTGATATGTGCAAACGGCCCGATTTTACAATGTTCACCGATTGTGTTTTTACCCGAAATATAAACATTCGGGAAAATAATTGTATCACGTCCGATAGTTGTATCAGGTGAAATATATGCAGTATCAGGATCAACGATAGTTATGCCGTCTGCGAGCAACTTATCGTTAGTTCTCTTATTCAAAATTTTTGTAGCCTCGGCAAGGTTCGCTTTTGAGTTAATTCCGTATATTTCTTCATTATTCTGAAGAACATACGCCTCAGCCTTCAAACCTTTAGCAATCGTCAACGCAACAATATCAGTCAAATAATATTCGCCTTGAGCATTGTTGCATTTGAGTTCAGAAAATAACGGGAAAATAACCTTTTTATCCAAACAATAAAGTCCTGCGTTAATTTCCTTAATTTTCTTTTCTTCGGGAGTTGTATCTTTTTCTTCCGTAATACATTTTAAGGAGCCATCAGCATTTCTGACAATTCTTCCGTAATTTGTCGGATCATCAAAAATAGCCGACATAACAGTCAATGCGGCACCTGATTCGTGGTGTTGTTTAATAAAATCGTTCAATGTTTCGGGAGTAACAAGCGGAGTGTCACCGTATAAAATTACAACCGTGCCGTCAAAATCTTCAAGCAAAGGAGTTGCTTTTGCAACTGCATCGCCCGTTCCACGTTGTGGCGATTGAAGAACGCATTTAGAATTTTCGTCATAACTTTCGACAAATTCTTCAACTTTTTCCGCACCGTGACCGACAACAACGATACTTTCGTCAATAATACCCGTATTTTTTGCCGCATCAATAACGTATCCGACGAGCGGTTTACCATAAATAGGGTGCAAAACTTTCGGTAAATCAGACTTCATTCTTGTGCCTTTACCTGCTGCAAGAATTACCGCTTTTACTTTTTTATTTTCCATATTATTAATTCCCTCAACTTTATTATACAAAATTAATTCAAAAATAAAACATGTTTATCATTCGATTTGACGAAAGTTAACAAATTTTGTAATTTTTGTAAAAAAAAAACAAAAATTTTTAAAGTTTTTTTTAAGAATGTCGATAGAAATTATGTTTACAAACCAAGGGAAAACCATGTCACAAATTAATGGTGTAAGTTTTAACACGCTGACAAAAACACAAGGCGTGAATCAATCACAAAACAGAAGTTATGCATATCTTTTAAATCAACCGATAGAGGATAAAGTAGAATTTTCATCAACGAAAAAAGCAAAAAACAACAATCCGTTGAATTTGTTGCAATCGTTTATGTCCGATGCAGTTCGGAAGTTTCAAATCAGAAACACACCCGAACAGTATATGAACAAATTTTTGAATGAAGATTACATAAACCAATCGGTTGCGGCTCATAAAGAGGAAATTGACGGGATTTTAGGAAAATACGGCTACACGCCGAAAGTTGATATGTCGCATTTGGAAGATTCAAAAAATCATTTTATGACGACATACAATTATGTCACAAACCTTACTCGTGAAGGTGGTTACGAGATTTCTGACGATGACAGATATACTCTTCAGGAAGCCGCTCTTCTGCACGATATCGGAAAAGCACTCATTCCTGATGAAGTCTTTAACAAACCGGGACGCTTTACTCCGGAAGAACGTGAAGTTATGGACCTTCACAGCGAATTGAGTTACGTACTTCTAAAAGACTCGGGCATTAGCGAAGCATCGCTTAATGCAATCAGAAACCATCACCACAAAGAGCAAACGGGTGACAGAATTACCGAACTTTTATTGCTTTGCGACGAAACATCGGCACTGAAAGAAAACAGAGTTTACAAAAAAGGATTTTCGGACGAAAAAACCGCAGCAATTCTGAACGAAGATGCAGAAGCGGGAAAACTCAACAAAGACATTGTAAAACAGGGTTTGAATATAATGTCACCGAATTAAAAACATTTTTTGAAAAGACGGCCGCAAGGTCGTTTTTTTTTGAAAAATCATCAATTTTTCTAATTTATAATCAAAATATTTCTTTCTTTTCCTTTGAATTTTTATTCGGGGTGTAAAAACAGACCTCAATGTTTTCTTCTGATTGAGAGAAAGAAATCAGCCAATTTCGACCTTTTTTGCCCTCAAGATAATAATCATTCCCGTTTTTTTGAGCGAAAAATTTTTATTTTCGGCATATAGATTTACCGTATTTTTTGCATAGTCAAAATCTGTTTTTTCAAAAAAATACAAAAAATCCTTAGCCGTCACTGCCAGCAAAGAAAAGAAAAAACACAAAAAAGACAAGAGTATTTTTTTCATAATAATTTTTAAATTCTTTCACTAAATAAAACGAGATAAAAGCCAAAAAGTTCTAAAATGCTTAACAATATTTAAAATAAATAAAAAATAATCATTTAATTTTTAAAGCCAATAGATTTTTTTTTAAACATTTTGAAAATTTTTCGATTGTTCATCGCCAAAATTTTTCGTGGAATTGTAAATCGAAAATCGTGGTTTATATTGGGGAAAAGAGGGGAATAACTATGAACAAACCGATTAGTTTAATGTTAGCAGAAGACCACAAACTTATGCGTGTAGGGTTAAAAACACTTTTTGAAGAGGACGGAGCATTTAAGGTGATAACCGAAGCAGCGTGCGGGAAAGAAGCAATCGAAAAAGCATTAATACACAAACCCGACATAATATTAATGGATATAGGTTTTTCGGATATCAACGGAATTAAAGCGACAAAATCGATTTTGGAAAAAAATCCGTCTTTAAAGGTTATAATTTTGACCTCTCATACCGATGTAAATGAAGTCACCTCAGCACTTTCATTAGGAGTTTACGCATACGTAATCAAAGATATTAATACAGAAATTTTAAAAATGGTAATAAAATCCGTCAACGACGGTGCGGTATGGCTTGACCCGCATATAGTCCCTGCAATAAGGGAAAAAGGAGGAACAACCGTTCCAGTAAAACAAACGGGGAGAGCGGCGTTTCGCTCTCAGCATGCCAATTTGACAGAACGGGAATATGAAGTCCTGAAATTGGTTGTTGACGGAAAATCAAACAACGACATTGCAAACCTGTTAAGTATCAGCGAACATACCGCAAAGGCACACGTTTGCAGCATTATCCAAAAATTAGTCGTCGATGACCGAACTCAAGCAGCAGTCAAAGCCCTTAAAGAGGGTTTAGTTTAAGCAGATTGCCAAAACTTCAGATTTTATGATACTATCCGATTAAGAGAATCGGACATGTTAATTAACCACAAATTTTACGCAGCATTTGCATCTAATGAATTTTTTGGCAGTCGCATCGTAAAAAGCCTTTACGACATTACGGGCGATATCCAATCAGCGTGGGAATGTGACCTGTCTGTTCTTTACAAAATCGAGGGTATTACCCCCAAAAAAGCAGACAATTTTTTAAAAATAAGAGATAAAATTAATCCCGACGAAGAACTCGAAAAACTTGAGGCGTCGGGTGTTTCTTTGTTAACTTTCGATGATTTGGATTATCCGGAACTTTTGACGCAAATCCCCGACCTGCCGATGTGGCTGTATTTTCAAGGAAACAGAGAATTATTTAAATCAAAATACAATGTTTCCGTCGTCGGCTCAAGAAAAAGTTCCTCAACAGGACGGGCAACGCTTGCAAAAATTCTTTCGGAATACAAAAATTCAAATCTTTGCATCGTTTCGGGACTTGCTCTCGGAATTGATGCAACAGCCCATCAGGCAGCATTGGACAATAACCTCGCAACAATCGCCGTACTTGGCTCGGGATTAAAAAATGTTTACCCATCGAAAAATAAAGAACTTTTCAAAAATATTATTGAAAATAACGGCTTGGTTTTAAGCGAATACCCGATTTACGCAGAGCCTATGGCGTACCATTTCCCGCTCAGAAACAGAATTGTCAGCGGAATTTCTCCCTGCACGCTCGTGGCGGAAGCGGCTCTAAAAAGCGGTGCCTTAATCACAGCAAGACTTTGTCTTGAACAAAACAGAGAATTGATGTGTATCCCAGGAGCAATTTCAAATCCTGCGACAGAGGGAATTTATAAACTTTTGAAAGAAGGTGCGGGAATTGTCACATGCGGAGATGATTTATTAAATATTATGGGTTGGGATTTAAAGAAAAATCAGCCCAAGACAACGGTTTCAGAAGAAAAAAACGAAAATCTGTCGGAAGACGAAAACAAAGTTTTGAACATATTACGTCAAGATTCTTTAACGATTGATGAAATTGCACTCAAAACAGGTTTGCAAGTCGATAATTTAATGATAATATTAACAGGACTTGAGATAGCAGATTACATAATTCAAACAGAAGGCGGAAACTACTCCGCTATATAACACGGACGAATAAAATGGCAACTAAAACTAAAGATACGGAATCTAAAAAAACTAAAACTACGGCAAAAAAGTCAACAAAAACAACGGCTTCAAAGACAACCGAAAAATCTGCCGCAACTAAAAAATCAACGACTAAAAAATCCGACAACGGCAAAGCACTTGTCATAGTCGAATCTCCCGCCAAAACAAAAACAATCAGAAAAATTTTGGGTGATGAATACGTCATTGAGGCAAGTTACGGACACATAAGAGATTTTCCGCCAAAAGTTTTGGGATTCGATGTTGCAGACAATTTCAAACCGACGTTTGAGATTATTCCCGAAAAAAAACAAGTTGTCAAAAAACTCAACGACCTTGCAAAAACCTGTGCAAAAGTCTATCTGGCGTCCGATCCCGACCGTGAGGGAGAAGCAATTGCTTGGCATGTCAGAGAAGTTCTTGATGTTCCTGATGACAAAATTTTCAGAATAGAATTTAACGAAATCACACCGAAAGCAATTACGCACGCTGTGGAAAACTTCAGAAGCATTGACTATCAAAAGGTTAAAGCACAACAAACAAGACAAATTCTTGACAGACTCGTAGGTTACAAAATCAGCCCTGTTTTGTGGGAAAAATTGCGTAATAACAGACTTTCGGCAGGTCGTGTTCAGAGTGTTGCACTCAGAATGATTTGCGAAAGAGAAGATTTAATTGAAGCCTTTGTTCCTGAAGAATATTGGACAATTTCAGCAGATTTTGAAAAAGATAAAAAAACTTATTCTGCGGAATTGGTAAAATATTTAGGCAAAAAAATAGAAATTAAATCGGAAGAAGAAAGCAATAACATTGTAAATTATCTTCAATCCCACGATTTGAAGTACATTACGGACAAAATTACAAAGAAAAATTCAATAAAAAAACCTCAACCTCCGTTTATCACATCAACTTTGCAACGAGAAGCGAGCAACAAACTCTCTTACGGCGTTTCAAAAACGATGCAAATTGCCCAAAAATTGTACGAAGGTATCGACATTGGACAAGACGGACCGACAGGTTTGATAACCTACATGAGAACAGATTCTGTCCGAGTTTCAGACGATGCGAGAGATGCCGCTCACGAATTTATCGTAAATAATTTCGGCGAAAAATATTATCCCTCAACTCCGAATGTTTACACAAAAGGAAACAGCAAACAGGTTCAAGATGCTCACGAAGCTATCAGACCGACATATATTGCAAAAACTCCCGAAAGCGTAAAAAAATACTTAACAAACGAACAATATCGACTTTATAAGTTAATTTGGGAACGATTTATGGCATCACAATGTGCAAACGCCTCTGTCGAAAACACTTCAATTGAAATTGCAGCAGGTGATTACACATTCCGTTTAGGTGCGTCAAAATTGCTTTTTGACGGATTTTTAAAAGTCTATACCGACTCGGAAGACACTCAGGAATACTCTGAACTTCCCGATTTCAAACAAGGTGAAACTCAAAAGTTGAAAAAACTTAACCCAAAACAACATTTCACCCAACCGCCCTCAAGATTTAGCGAAGCATCACTCGTTAAAGCCCTTGAAGAGTACGGTATCGGACGTCCGAGTACATACGCTCCGATTATTTCAAAAATCCAAACAAAAGGCTATGTTGAAAAAATCGAAAAAGCACTCAAGCCGACCATTTTAGGCAAAACAGTATCATCTCAGTTAACAAAATATTTCAAAGAAATTGTTGACTATGATTTTACAGCGGGAATGGAAGCGAAATTAGATGAAATTGCAGAAGACAAACTCGTTTGGACAGACGTATTAAAAGACTTTTACGAACCGTTTGTAAAAATCGTAAATTCAGCAAGAGAAAATATGGAAAGAATTGTAATAGATTCGGGCAAAACTTGTCCGAATTGTGGCAAACCGCTTGTTGTCAGAACAAGTCGTTGGGGAACACAGTTCTTGGGTTGCTCGGGTTATCCCGAATGTAAAACAATGTTGCCCTTAAATGCCGACACAACTCAACCTACAGAACAACCCGTCGATGAAAAATGCGAAAAATGCGGCGGCGATATGATTGCAAAAATCGGACCATACGGACCTTATCACGAATGTACCGCTTGCAAACACAGAAAAAGCGTTCAAAAAACAATCGGCGTAAAATGCCCCAAATGCGGCGGCGACATCATTGTCCGAAAATCAAAACGAGGCAGAATTTTCTACGGTTGCAACAAATATCCTAACTGCGATTTTGTATCTTGGGACGAACCGATTGACGAAAAATGCCCCGAATGCGGTTCAATTTTAGTTAAAAAAGTTACAAAAAAATCAGAAAAACATATTTGTTCAAACAAAGAATGTTCTTATGTAAAGGAAATTAAAAATGATTAAAACAGCACTTATCGGACACCCGCTCGGTCACTCACTTTCGGGTGCAATCCACACAGCAGGCTACAAATCAGTAGGTTTGGACGGAAAATATGACGTTATCGATGTTCCGCCCGAAAAACTCAAAGAAACAATCGAACGCCTTAAAAAAGAGGGCTATTCGGGATTTAACGTAACAATTCCCTACAAAGTTGATGTAAAAAAACAACTTAGTTTGTGGGACATGCTCGTTGATTATGCAGGCTGCACGAACTGTGTCAGAATTAAGCCGAACGGCGAAATGTATGGCTATAACACGGATATTTACGGATTTACTGAAGCAATCCCCGAAGCAATGAGAGCAAAATTAGAGGGCAAAAAGGCACTCGTTTTGGGTAACGGCGGTGCAGCACGTGCCGTTGCGGTAGCTCTTGTTATGATGAAAGTTGCAAACATTGATTTTCGTGTAAGAAGCCTTGAAAAATCAGCAGAATTAAAGGGTTTGATGGATACGAAATTCAAAAAAACAACTTGCCAAATGGTTCAAACTCTAACCGACGTTTCTGAATACTCAATCATCGTAAATACAACTCCTCTCGGCACAATTGGCGAAAACAAAGACAAAATGCCGATTGCAACCTCATTGCTCGAAAAAGCAAACAAGTCTGCCATAATCTACGATTTGGTTTATAATCCGACTGAAACTTTATACCTCAAAACGGCTAAAGACTTAGGTTTATACACAATCGGCGGACTCGATATGCTTGTTTATCAGGCTCAAAAAGCGTTCAAAATTTTCACGGGCAAAGAACCTGACTTTGAACAAATGAAAAAAGCAGCATTGAAATATTTATAAAAAGAATTATTACAAACTTATGCAAACCCGCTATTTTTGCGGGTTTTTGTTTGCGAAAAGTTTTTCCCAAAAATAAGCAGTTTCAATGCAGTCACTCAAGGTTTTTTCAGGCGTCCAACCGAGAATTTTTTTTGCCTTAGAATTATCAGCGACCAAAACAGCCGTATCACCGTCACGACGAGGTTTTAGGTCAACAGAAATCGTCTTTCCGACGACTTTTTCACAAGCCGAAAACACCTCTTTAACAGTATTTCCTTCTTTTGTCCCAAGGTTAAAAAAGTCTGTTTTGCCGCCATTTTCGAGATATTTCAAAGCCAAAAGGTGAGCCTTTGCCAAATCCTCAACGTTAATATAGTCACGAACGCAAGTGCCGTCTTTGGTTTCGTAGTCAGAACCAAACATTTCAAAAGTTTTTCCATTTCCGAAAGTTGATTTCAAAATATTCGGAATCAAGTGAGTTTCGGGGTCATGCCATTCGCCGATTTTGCCGTCAGAATTTGCCCCTGCAACGTTGAAATAACGCAGTCTTACGGATTTTAAGCCATAAGCAAAATCATAATCGTCCATAATTTTTTCAATAAACAATTTTGTCCGACCGTAAGTATTTATAGGCTCTTGCGGGTGATTTTCGTCAATCGGAATATATTTAGGATTGCCGTAAGTTGCCGCAGTTGATGAAAAAACGATTTTTTTAACATCATTTTGAAGCATTGCTTTTAACAAGTTCAAAGAGCCGCAAATGTTGTTAATATAATATTTTTGAGGATTTATAACGGACTCTCCGACTTGAGAATAAGCGGCAAAATGCAAAACCGCCTCAATATTTTTACCCGAAAAAGCCTCTGTTATTGACTTTTCCTCGGTCAAATCACCCTTTATAAATTCAACATGCCCGAATTTTTTTAAAGTTTCAACCGTTTCGATGTGACCTGTTGAGAGGTTATCAAAAATCAAAACATCGTAATTATTTTTGAGCAATTCAAAGACACAATGGCTGCCAACATAACCAGCTCCACCTGTTACTAAAATCATAAAAATCTCCTAATCGTCAATAACATTGTGGGTAACTTCGCCCTCAACGAGTGTTTTGATTGTAAAAATTTCGCCATACAAAGAGGTGACAATTCCTCTTTTAGCCGCCTCAGATTTTGTAAATTCAATCAAATCATAAAGGTGCATCGTTGTATTTTCGGGCGAACGAGGCATGTCTTTTTGCTTATAGGCAAGGTCTGTATTATTAATAATCCAATTAAAATCGAGGTTCAAGATTACGGAAATAATACCCAATTCTTTGCACATATCAAGCCATTCAACGATAAATTCTTCCGTATCGTTAATTCCGGGGATAAGAATATATTTTGCTCTCATCGCATTCGGTTTAACGCATTGTGCCGCAGCGTATTTGCGT
>SAMEA104315428__coassemble_896_pt1 | contig 29106 bp, 30 predicted proteins | sample SAMEA104315428__metabat2_low_PE_039 | metagenome-assembled genome bin SAMEA104315428 (sample SAMEA104315428) | gut metagenome | biome: Monkey gut; feature: monkey-associated habitat; material: faeces | place: China | collected 2013
GCATTCTACATGATATTTCAGCCCTAAAATATCGTTAACATTTCTTAATATTTTACCCTAAAAAGGGAATAAAAAAATCATGAAAACCCTCGCCTTTACATGGTTTTCATGATTTTGAGTTATGGAAAATAAAAGGAAAGTGAAAAATAGTCCGTTATGGCGGAGATAGTATCGCCATAACGGTGAGGAAACAACAAATTAAATATTTATACCGAAGAACAATTTTTGTTTTGCCATGCAATACGAACAGGCGGGAGATTCGAGCATTGCTGATTTTGAGTAGTCTTTGAAATCGGCACCCGAGCGACCTCTGTAATCTTCTGTTGTTAGAGGGCAATTATAAATTCCATGACTTGTTAACATTCTTCCCCGAGAGCAATCAAGATTGCTGTAAATCGGTTCAGGTTTGGTCAAATGTTCGGAAAATTCATTCTTTTTGACAAGAGGAATAATATTAATATTAAAGTCTTCGGTTGAAAAACCGATTGAATCAAAAACATTTTTGAGGTTTGCACGCAATTCGTTTTCATCTTCATCAAAATGATTTACGACCGTAATTAGCGGGTTGAAGCCGTATTTCAAAAGGCTTTGGACGGCATGAAGACATTTACGGTAACTGCCACGACCTCGAATTTCGTCGTTTGTGCGTTCGTCATAGTGTTCAAGGCTGAGTTTTATAATAATTTCGTTACCTTTATTATTTTCTTCCTCAACTTTTTTGAAAAAACGAGCCTTTTTATCATTAATACTGTAACCGTTTGTGTGAATTACAGTAGAAGTTCTTTTGAGGCAATATCTCAAAACAGCATTGAAATCGGGGTGCAAAAGAGGTTCAGCCCCTGTTAAGTGGATATATTTCAAATTTTCATTTTGCAAATCGGCAAGAGCCTCTTTAATTTTGTCAAAATGGATAAAATTTTTTACATGTTTTTCATTAGAAAAATCGATATAGCAATGTTTACATTTAAGATTACATGCTTTCATACTCATTTCAATAAAAAGAGAATCAAACATCGTCAATTCGCTTTTTGGAGAAGTCATAATAGTCATTTTAAAATCCTTTTCTTTCTACAAAATCATTCTATGAGGGTGAAAATCAAATTGAAATTACCGCATTGTTTAGACTTTTTAGCCCAATAGGGTAGTAAACACGGTTCAAATTTTAAGAATTATTTTTAAACTAAAAATCTGAAATTAGAGGAAAAACGTTCAATTTTTTGCAAAAATGACAGATAATTTTGGCAGAGAGGTATTTATGGCAAGAATATTGGAAAATATTGAGGGAAGAAGAAACATACTTTTGACGACGGACGATGTTTTATCGATTATAAGAGAGTACCAAAAACTCACAAGCGGAACTAAGTCATACGAATCGATTAGGGAAATTTTACAAGAAAACAAATTCTATTTACCCGAAGAATTAATATAGTTTATTATCCTTTTGCAGAATAAATTTGCAAAAATTTTTTATTATTATTATTCTGTATATATAAAGGGGTGAACTATGAAAAATAAAATTATTGTATCATTGTCATTCGTAATACCGTTGGTGATTTATTTTGTACTTTGTGCAATTTATCCCGAAAAAGCAGTAAATCCCGCCGTTGCTAAAAGTTCAGGCGTACCTCAGATTATTGTTTTTTCAACTCCGATGTGCGGTGAATGCAGAAAAATGGCACCTGTCATTGAGCAGGCTAAGAAAAATTTTGGCGAAAAAATTGATATCGTTAAAATCAATGCTTCCGAAAACAAAGCAGAAACGCAAAAACTCGTTAAAGAACATCAAATTTATGTTGTTCCGACAATCGTTTATATTGATGAAAACGGTGTCGTAAAACAACGCACGGAAGGCTCTATGCCTTATGATGAATTTGAATACTACATAAATAAGGCATTCAGATAATGAGTTTGGGAATTAAATTGTATTACATAATCGGCTCGTTTTTGGGCGGAATTATCTCGTCCGTATCGCCTTGTTCAATCGCTCTTTTGCCGTTGATTTTGGCGTATGTTTGCGGAACAAAAAATAATTCTCTCTCGGATATCGCCTTGAAATTATTGGCATTTTCACTCGGTTTGTCAGGCATTTTGAGCGTAATCGGCATTTTATGTGCATCAGCAGGAAAAGTTTTTGGCGGATTTGATATCCCGATTTTAATAATAATTTTCGGCTCCGTTTTGATGGTTTTAGGCTTACAACTTGCGGGAATAATTGACCTGCAACTTCCGACTATCGTAAAACAAATTCCACAATCAAACTCCACAAGCCGTTTTTGGTATCCGTTTTTTATCGGTATGTTGTTTGCCTTTTTGGCAGCACCATGCTCGTCCCCGATTTTGCTCGCCATTATGGCAATGGCAACAAGAACATCTGACTACGTTTCAGCCTTTTTCATGCTGTTTGCTTTTGCATTCGGACAATGTTTAATCGTAATTTTAGCGGGACTTTTCGCATCATTTCTGAAAAACTTGCAAAAAATACAAAAATACACAGACATGCTCGTGAAATTTTCGGGCTGGGTATTTATCATTTTTGCAATTTGCGTTTGGGCAAATGTTTATATCAATATCATTAACAGATAAATTCAGTTACGAAAATTCTCGATTTAACAAAAAAAGACCCCGAAAGAGGTCTTTTTTTTTGAAATTTAAAATTTTAAATACGGCAAATTTATTATGCCAAATCCCATTTTCCGCAAGTACCGCCCCAACGTGCGATAATTTTCGGTTTTTCACCTTCTTTAAGCGGATTATCGGGATCTTCTTCCGTAATAGTAACGATTTCGCAGTTATTTGAACAACCGTTACATTGACGGGTTTGTGAATTGAATTTCATATCTCCGACATGTTGACCTTTAAACTTCGTCGGTTCCCCCGTGAATTGATGATTTTCCATAGCGAGAAGTGCCGCACCGATTGCACCCATATTTTGGTGGTTATCGGGAACTGTCACTTTCATTCCCAACGCTTCTTCAAAGGCTTTAACCATGCCCTTATTCGTTGCAACACCGCCTTGGAACGTTACCGTCGGCAAAATTTCTTTACCCAATGCCAAATTACTCAAATAATTTCTTACAAGAGCCTGACAAAGACCGTAAAGCAAATCTTCCTCAGGGTAGCCCAATTGTTGTTTGTGAATCAAATCACTTTCTGCAAAAACACCGCAACGACCTGCAATACGAGCAGGAGAAGTTGAACGAAGTGCAACATCTCCAAAGTTTTCAATCGGAACATTCAATCTTGATGCCTGTTGGTCAAGAAAAGAGCCCGTACCTGCCGCACATACAGTGTTCATCGCAAAATCGGTAACGATACCGTCACGAAGAATGATAATTTTACTGTCTTGTCCGCCGATTTCCAAAATTGTTTGAACATCAGGGACGTAAGTGCTTGCGGCAACTGCGTGAGCGGTAATTTCGTTTTTGATAATATCAGCACCGACCAACGCACCTGCGAGGTTTCTTCCGCTACCTGTTGTGCCGACGCCAAGAACGTTATAGTCTGTTTTTGCTTGTGCATAAAGACTTTTCATACCTGACTGAACGGCTTTTACGGGCTGACCTGAAGTTCTAATCATAAAACAATCAACAGGTTGTCCGTTTGTATCTACCATTGCCAACTTGGTTGTTACCGAGCCGACATCTATTCCTAAATATACGTCTGTCATTATTTTTTCCTCTTTAAATACATCATACTAAAAACATGACAGTCTTAACACTCAAAATAAATTTTTATAAATATTTATTTGCAAAAACGCTTTTTCAAAATAAATTTTATAACACGATATCCGTCAGGAAACGTTCGCAAATGCGGTTTTCTGCCCGCTTTATCCTTGCGCAATGTCGTGGGTATCTCGACAATTTTCATATTATTTTTTGAAAATTCAATAATAATATCCGAAGCGAACTCCATACCCTCAGAGGTAAAATTAATTTTTTCGTAATCTGATTTTTTGAACAATCTCATTCCGCATTGAGAATCGGTAATTTTTGTTCCGAACAAAATATCGATAAGTATTGTAATCACAGGGTTTCCGAGATATTTATGCAAAAAAGGCATAGCACCTTTCTCAATTCCGCCCCGAAATCTCGAGCCGATAACCATAGAAATATTTTCATCAGAAACAGCCTTTGCATAAAATTCGTTTATCTTTGCCATATCATAAGTGTCGTCAGCATCGCCCATTAGAATATATTTCCCTTTTGCGGCGGAAAATCCCGATTTTAAAGCATTACCGTAGCCTTTTTCGGAACAATGCACAACCCTGATATTGGGGTTATTGAAGCCCTCGACAATCTCAACGGACTTGTCGCTCGAGCCGTTATCGGAAACGACAATTTCCGCATTAACAGAATATTTTTGAATACAATCCCATGCCTTTTGAACGCAAATTCCGATTGTTTTTTCTTCGTTCAAACAAGGAATAACCACCGATAAATCATACTCTGCTGCCAAATTGCACCTCAATTAAATTCACAAACATAATTGCCGCCAAAGCCCCAATCCGTGCCAAAAACGACGCCTAATACATATTTGCAATTCTTTAACCGTCTTGGAACCTTTCTTTGTGAATTATACTCATTTAAAGATTCCGAAATCAAGTTCAAAAAATCACCTTCATAAAAAACAGTATATAATTTTTTGTCACTTAAAATCAAGTCCTGATTATATTTTTCACTGTATTTTGACGGAAAATATTTTGCATATAAAAATATATCCGTCGGGTATATTTCATCTTTATACTTGTCAAAAATGTCCGATTTGACCTGAAAACCGACGTATTGAACAGAATTATTCTGATATGGTGCAATAAAAGAAGTCGCCTGAGTCAGCAGCAAAACAACCGAATTGTCGCTGAATTTCAAATCTTTAGCCTCTGTTAATTTCTCAATGGATTTAACATCTTCAGACACAGCATCTTTCCAAAAACATAAATTTCCAAAAGACGAAATTCCCCAAGAAAAAATCAAAATTATTGATAAATTCAGGCAAATAAAGAATTTTGAGGATTTCAAATTATTAAATATTGCAAAAATCAACGAAGCAACTATTAACCCCGTCAAAGGAAATATTCCCGTCAAAAATCGTCCGTTCGTCCCGAATGTCGCCAAATCAAGTACATAAGACACGCTCACAAAAATTAATATGCTCAAAAGTTTTTTTCTGTCCGAAAAATCAAAAAGATTTTCAAATTTTTTATTTTTATAAGAAAAAATTAACATCACAAACAAAACAATAACCGCAACATAAGCAAGTCCGAATCTCGGCTCAAATCCGCCATTTTCCAAGAAAAAAACAAGATTATCTTCTCTTAAAAACGGGCAGAAAATCCATTGCAAAAAATTCTTCGGCGTAGTGCTGAAATACTCATGCGGCAAGTGATTTACGACATCACAATATGGCGATTGAAAAAAATTATTAAAATAGGGAAAAAACGGATTTTTAAAAACAGAAAAACACTTCGCAATCCACCACCCGTCGAACACCAAAAATGAAGTCAAAACGCCAATTACATAAGAAAAAATATCCTTGATAATATTTTTTGACTCTTTAAAAAATACAAAAAACAACACCCCTAAAGCAACAACAATAGGATATACCGACAATTTTAACCCCAATGCCGTGCCAAATAAAATTCCGCACAAAAATAACAAAAATAATCTTTTTTTGCCGAAATTATCAAAATAATTTCTTATAAAAATATAAAATCCGCTCAACAAAAAAACTCCGACAAAGGCGTCATTTCTTGAAAAATCCGTTTCATTAATTATCAACGGAGAATATGCAAGAAACAAAAACGAAAAAATCAAAGCCGTATTTTTCAACCACAAATTTTTTGTTCCCGAAAATACATAATTAATAATTTTATAAGCAAAAAACATCAAAAATGCCGTATCCAAAGACGAAAGCACAAAAAATAAATACGGGTGATTATTGAGTTTTTCCATCAAAAAATAATTTATAATATTACAAATCGGGTTAATGCAAGACCTCGAATTTGCCGCCAAAAAATCGAAATTCAATCTGTCGTTAAGCACTGCCCAAGCGTTGTAATGGTGATAATTCAACCAATCAAAATCAGGCATTACGGGATTTATGACACTCAATATCGAATAAAAAGCCCAAACAGATAAAAATATTAAAATATCAGTTTTTAACGACTTTGACATAAGACATTACTCATCTTTGTCTTTTAATTTTGCAATGTCTTCTTTTAAATCGACTATTTCATATTTAAGTCTGTTCAATTGGCAAGCAACAGGGTCGGGAATTCTGTTGTGTTGAAGTTGTCCGTCCACATAAACTTTTTGTTGGACAATTCTGCCCGGAATACCGACAACAGTAGCATGTTCGGGGACAGAATCAATTACGACAGAACCTGCACCGATTCTTGCACCCGTTCCGATTAAAATATTGCCCAAAACCTTTGCTCCCGCACCGATTACAACGTCATTACAAATCGTCGGGTGGCGTTTTCCCGCCTCTTTTCCCGTACCGCCCAAAGTTACGCCCTGATAAATCAAAACATCATCGCCAATAACGGTCGTTTCACCAATAACGACGCCCATTCCGTGGTCAATAAAAAATCTGTGTCCGATTGTCGCCGCAGGGTGAATTTCAATTCCCGTAAAAAATCTTGAAATTTGAGAAATTAATCTCGGAATAAACGGAATTTTCCAATAATTCAACTTATGACAAATCCTATGGCAAATCAACGCATGCAATCCGGGGTAACAAAAAATCACCTCTGCAAGGTTTCTCGCCGCAGGATCTTTGTCATAAATCGTTTTAATGTCTTCTTTTATCTGTGAAATTGTCCGTTTTAATAACCGCATATTAATTCTCGAAAAGTTTTGTTGATAAATATCTTTCGCCAAAATCGGGAAGAATTACGACAATCAATTTATCCTTAAATTCTTCTCTTTTTGAAAGTTCGATTGCTCCGCAAAGTGCCGCACCTGAAGAAATTCCGCATAAAATACCCTCTTTTGTTGCACAAAGTTTTGCATATTTTAAGGCATCTTCCGTTTTGATATCCATAAATTCATCAACTACGTTTTTATCAAGAATTTCGGGAACAAAATTTGCCCCAATGCCTTGAATACCGTGACTTCCAGCCTTACCCTCAGTCAAAAGCGGACTTTCAAAAGGTTCAACCCCAACCGTATAAACGTTCGGATTTAACTCTTTCAAACGCTTTGAAACGCCTGTCAACGTACCGCTTGTACCGAAAGCAGAAACAAATACGTCAACTTTTCCGTCCGTATCTGTCCAAATTTCTTCAGCAGTTGTCAAATAATGGATTTTTGAATTGTTCGGATTTGTAAACTGTGACGGCATAAATGAATTTTGATATTTCATCATCAAATTCAATGCCTCGTCAACAGCACCTTGCATGCCCGCTTTCGCAGGAGTCAAAATGAGTTCCGCCCCAAAACCACGAAGAATTTTCTTTCTTTCTTCGCTCATTGATTCGGGCATGGTCAAAATCAATTTCATGCCGTAAACAGCCGCACACATGGCAAGTCCGATACCCGTATTCCCGCTTGTAGGTTCAATAATTACAGTATCTTTATCAATTTTGCCCTCTTCAAAAGCACATTTGAGCATATAATATGCCGCTCTGTCTTTAACAGAGTTTGTCGGATTGAAATATTCAGCCTTAACGCAGATTTGAGCGTTTCCGTCATTGATTTTATTGATTTTTATAAGAGGGGTATTGCCGATTAATTCTGTTAAATTTTCATAAATTTTCATTATTTTACTACCTTACAAAACTTTCTTTTTCCGACTTTGAGTACAACAGGGAGCATGTCAAGCGTGATTGCCGTGTTTATGTCAGAACATTTTTCGTCATTCATCTTCAAACCGCCTTGAGCAGCAAGTCTTTTCAACTCACCCTTACTTTCGGCAAGTTTGTTCGTCATAACGATTTCCGCAACCGTTGTGTCCGCATTGATTTTATACTCGGGAACATCGGAGGGAACACCTTTATTTTGAACTACATTAACAAATTCTGCCTGAGCCTTGTCGGCTTCTTCAGTGTTATAGTACATTTCAACAATAATGTGACCCAATTGCATTTTCAAATCACGAGGATTTTCAGTTTCAAGACGTTTTTTGATGTTCGCAATTTCTTCATTCGACAAATCAGTCAACAAAGAATAATATCTGAGCAACAATTCATCAGGAACTGACATAATTTTGCCGTACATATCGGCAGGTTTGTCGCAAAGACTGATACAGTGTTCGGGATAAGATTTTGACATCTTTTTAACCCCGTCAGTACCCTCAAGCAACGGCAAAAGCATTACGATTTGCGGCTCTTCCTTGCCGTAAGCGGTTTGCATTTCACGACCGAGCAATGTGTTAAATCTTTGGTCTGTTCCGCCAAGTTCAATATCGCAATCCAACACAACCGAATCATACGCTTGCATAAGCGGATAGAAAAATTCGTGAATGGCAATCGGCAAGCCCTCTTTATAACGTTTGCTGAAATCATCACGAGTCATAATTTGAGCAACCGTAACTTTCGACGCTAAACCGATAATATCGGGCAAAGTCATTTTGTGAAGCCAATCAGCATTGTTCAAAACATCTGCCGATTGGACATCAATAACTTTGGAAATTTGGTCAAAATAAGTTTGTGCATTCTCTTTAACCTGTTCAAGCGTGAGTGCGGGACGAGTTTCCGACTTACCCGACGGATCGCCAATCATAGCAGTAGCACCGCCGACTAAGAGTTGCAAAGTATGTCCCAACTTTTGAAACTCCCTAATTTTACGCATTACAACGGTATGTCCGAGATGCAAGTCAGGTCTTGACGGGTCCATACCTAATTTAATCTTGAGAGGTTTGCCTGTCTTATCTGCTCTTTGCAACTTGCGAGCGAGTTCTTCAACGCCGCCCGGCAAAATTTCGCAATCTCGACCTAACTTTTTCGCTTGTTCTAAATATTTTTCTTCGATTTTATCCATAACTTCCTTTGTGTCAATATTTCTAATATTCTTTCCGTATCTTTATCACCACGTCCTGAAACGTTCACGATAATAATATCATCTTTGTTCGTTTTTGGCATTAAATATTCCAAATATGCTAAGGCATGTGAAGATTCGATTGCAGGAATAATTCCCTCATATTTTGATAATCTTTCAAAAGCCTCAATAGCCTCAGTATCGGTAATCGGATAATATTCAGCCCTTCCCGTATCATGGAGATAACAGTGTTCAGGACCGCAACCTGGGTAATCCAATCCTGCCGAAATACTGTAAGATTCTCGCGGATTGCCTTCTTCGTCAACCAAAACATATTGGTACATGCCGTGAAGATATGTCTTTTTACCTTTGGTCAAACTTGCTGCCGTATGGTCAGTGTCTGCACCCTCACCTGCTGCTTCCGCACCGATTAATTTAACATTTTCATCTTCCAAATATGCCGCAAATGCACCAATTGCGTTAGAACCGCCGCCAATACAAGCAACTACATAATCAGGTAAGCGTCCTTCTTTTTCCAAAATTTGTTGTCTTGATTCAACGCTGATTACGGATTGGAAAGCGTGTACCATTTTCGGATACGGGTGAGGACCGACGGCAGAACCTAATACATAGAAAACTTCATTGGCATGATTTAACCAATATTCAATCGCCGCATCACAAGCATCTGCAAGCGTTTTCGTACCTTGAGAAACAGGATTTACTTTCGCTCCCAACAATCTCATTCTATCTACATTTGAACGTTGACGGAACATATCGGTTTCGCCCATAAATATTTCGCACTCAAGTCCCAAAAGTGCCGCTACCGTTGCCGTTGCAACACCGTGTTGACCTGCACCCGTTTCAGCAATAACCTTTGTCGCTCCCATTCTTTTTGCGAGCAGGCATTGTCCGATTACGTTATTGATTTTGTGTGCACCTGTGTGGTTCAAATCTTCACGTTTAAGGTAAATTTTTCCCTTGCCATAATGTTCGGTCAATCTCTTCGCAAAATACAACGGAGTCGGGCGTCCCGAATATTCTTTCAAAAGTTCATAAACTTCTTTTTCAAAATTTTCATCTTTAATTGCTTTTTCAAATTCTTCGTCCAATCGACGCAACACCGGTTTGAAGTTTTCTGGAACAAACATTCCGCCAAATTCTCCAAAAAATCCATCTTTGTCCGGTAAATTGTAGTTTTTGTGTTTTACAAACATACTTGTCCTTTCGTTTAATTATAATTTTACACAAAAAAAAAGACGACTTACGTCGTCTTTTTATAAATTCTTCGGATTTACGGTTAAACTAATTTAACCCACATGAAAAATCCTTTCTTACAAAAAGCGACGTTACCCTCACGAGCAAGCCAACCGAGAGCCAAATAAAGTTCACAAGAAGAGAGTTTGAGTTCTCTTTTTACTCTAACGATTTTTGATTCTCCGTTTTGTTCTAAATATTGCCAGATTTTTCCTGCGTTAATTCCGATGTTTTCGTTCATTATAATTTCTCCAATGAATTTGATAATTAAAGTTCAAATTCTACATGTTCAGTATATAATATTTTTATAGAATTTGTAAAGGGGGTTATATGGATAATATACTCAGAGGAAAGACTTGGAAGTACGAAAACGACGTTGACACGGACGTTATCATACCTGCAAGATATTTAAACACATCAGAACCTAAAGAACTTGCAGAACACTGCATGGAAGATATAGATAAAACATTTGCAAAAGAAGTAAAGCAAGGCGACATAATGGTTGCAGGCGAAAACTTCGGTTGCGGAAGTTCAAGAGAGCATGCTCCGATTGCAATTAAGGCATCAGGCATCAGCGTTATTATTGCAAAAACTTTCGCAAGAATTTTCTTCAGAAACTCAATCAACATCGGTTTGCCGATTTTAGAACACCCAACTTTCTCGGACGAATGCTCAAAAGGGGACGAAATCGAAGTTAACCTTTCTGAAGGTACAATCAAAAACCTCACAACGGGAAAAGAATATGTTTGCAATAAATTCCCCGAGGCTATTCAAAATCTCATCAACGAGGGCGGTTTGGTAAACTATACCGCTAAAAAGTTAGGAGTAAAATAATGAAAGAATATAATATTTGTTTACTCGGCGGTGACGGAATCGGACCCGAAGTTACTGACGAAGCCGTAAAAATTATGAACGCTGTCGGAGAAAAATATGACATGAAATTCAACTTCACAAAAGCCTTAATCGGCGGTTGTGCCTATGAAAAATACGGTGTTCCGCTTCCGGACGAAACACTTGAAATCGCTAAAAAATCTGACGCCGTTTTGTTAGGGGCAGTAGGCGATTGGAAGTACGACACTCTTCCGCCCGCAGTTCGTCCCGAAAAAGCACTTTTGGGTATCAGAAAAGGTTTGAACTTATTCGCAAACCTTAGACCTGCAACTGTTTTTGACGAATTAATTTCATCATCAACATTAAAACCCGAAGTTGTCCGTGGCGTTGACGTTATGATTGTCAGAGAACTCACAGGCGATGTTTATTTCGGCGAACCTAAAGGCGTCGAAGTTAAAGACGGCAAAAGAGTCGGCTACAACAATATGATTTATTGGGAGGACGAAGTTCGTCGTATTGCAAAAATCGCATTTGAAACTGCAATGCTCAGAAACAAAAAACTTTGCTCTGTTGATAAAGCAAACGTACTCGATGTTTCAAGACTTTGGAGAGAAGTTATTTTGGAAGTTGCAAAAGATTATCCCGAAGTTGAACTTTCTCACTTGTACGTTGATAACGCAGCAATGCAATTAATCCGTGACCCGAAACAATTTGACGTTATCGTAACAGGCAACATTTTCGGCGACATTTTGTCAGACGAAGCATCAATGCTCACAGGCTCTTTGGGCATGCTTCCAAGTGCATCTTTGAGTTCTGAAGGTCCCGGAATGTTTGAACCTATCCACGGTTCAGCCCCCGATATTAAAAACCAAAATATCGCTAACCCGATTGCAACAATCCTCTCGGCAGGTATGCTCTTGAAATACGGTTTGAAAAATTCTCAAGCAAACGACGACATCGAAAATGCCGTTAAAAAAGTCCTCAAAGCAGGCTACCGTACAAAAGACATCATGTCTGAAGGTATGAAAGAAGTCGGTACTAAAGAAATGGGCGACTTAATCGTCGAAAACCTCTAATAAACGAGGAATTACAAAATTACGAACAGACTAAAGTATTAAAACTTTAGTCTGTTTTTTTTATTCAAATTTATACTTTAGTAGGATTAAACAGCCAACAAACAGTTGTATAATATAAATGTGAGTTCGATACGAAATCCAAACACCATTCGGGGTTGCGAAAGAAGATTTATCTTTTTTTATTGTTTGGTCTATCGGACTCATTCTATTTTGTAATAAAAAAACGATGAATTTTGTTCATCGTTTTTTGTTTTGAAAACTTTTATGATATCTTCGTACCTGATTTTGAAGGCAATTTAGCGTATTGAAGATGATACATATAACTTTCAAAATCATCTCTGTCAACTTCGACGATATTATCCGAATCCCAAGGATTAATTACCGTTACCGTATCATCTGTGATATCAACAATACTGAGAGCATGGTTGCCTGTTGCGTTGTTTGTAATTTTGATATGTTCTTCTTTATCACCAAGGGTGATACCGCCGCTCCCTAAGTACGAATATCTCGTTTCATCGGACTCGCCTTTATATTTTCTGTATCTTCCATTTTCATCACGGTAATAATATCCGTTTTTATCTTCGATATACAAGTCGTTGGAACCGTTACCCGTGAACGAATATCTTTTAGTATCGGCAGGTGTTGTAGATGTTGCTTCTACATATTTACCGTTTTCGATAATATATTTTCCGTTCGGGTCTTCGGTATAACCGTTTTTCGCCGTTACACCCGCATAAAGAGCATATTCGGCTCCGTTTTCTTTAATGTCTTTTTGAATTTCATCAAGTGTGCTTGAGATAGAATCCTTATTGACAGAATTTGTTTCAATTCCTGAAAGCAAATAAAGAATTTGGTTCATACTGCCACTTGTTAAAGCACTTTGACCTGCTTCATATTTTTCTTTGGCAACAGTACTTGTTGCATAATCAGGCCAATCTTCATCAGATTTTATTGTGCCGTTATAAACACCTTCTCTGAATTTTTCAACTGCCAATTCAATCAACATTGCATCATCGTCGCCGTTTGAATATCTTTCGTCACCCGTGCCGACGACTGAGCCGTCTTTTGCTTTTTTCATAACTTTTGCGGTTTCCGCTTCCTCAATATCTTCCGTTGAGAAAGTGTAAGACATGTTAACACCGCTGAGTTTTACGGTATAAGAACCATCTTTGTTATCAACGATGGCATTTTTAATAATTTCTCTTCCCGATTCGGTTTCCTGCAACGAGTTCAAAGTTGCCAAGAGGTAACAATCGCCCGTTCCTGATTGAGTAACCTGTTCGTCAATTTCTCCGTTAAGATTTGTCGAACCGCCATCACGTCTGCCGATTGCAACTTTTTCCTGATTTTCGTATTTTTGAATAATCGCTTCAGCCTTTGCCTTAACTTCCTCAGGAACACTTGAATCATTCAAAAGTCGCTTCATTTGATTAAGACCGGCTGAAATTTTTGTATCAAATTTTTTGTTATAAAGTTTGCCGCCTGATTCGCCCTCTGTTTTGAAAGCACCTGTTTCCGCAATATCTTCGTAGAAATCAGTCAAAGAACCTTGCATCAACTTGTTAACCAAAGAACCTTTGATTTTTACGGTGTCATCAAGTTTTGACGAAAGGGACGGTTCATCTTTAAAGAGGTCGTAAAGTTCGTTAAATTCGTTCTTTTCGGCAACTCTTTGAGTGTATTTTGTATATGCTTCCGTAACTTCGTTATTGGTCGCATTATCCAAATCCAAATTTATTGATTTACAATAATCTTCAAAACTGTCGTTTTTATCATTTGTTTCTCTTGCTTCATCACGAGTAATGTAATTATTGTCATCAATATCACTTATATCGACTTTTTCGTTATCTAGAACGCTGTCCAAAATTCCTTTAATAGAATTATCAGAAAAGAAATCCGAAATATTTTTCAAGACATCTTTTGCGGTAATTTTCTTTTCTTCTTCCGTAAATTCTTCTTCCTCAGCCTTTGCGGGAGAAGTGGATTGTTTTGTTTGAGAAGTTGTTACTTTAGGAGTTGTTGACGAAAAAATGCTTCCGACATTAGTACTTTTAACATTGGAAACCTTGGCTGCAAGTTTAGCATCTTGCATCTTTTCCTGAATTTTCTGAGTAATTTTACCAAATTTTACAGCCATACAACACCCGTTATCTATATTTAATTATATCGGCAAAATAATACAGAACTTTAATTTTTATCCATGTTTTTACTTTGCACCACCGAAAAAAATCATGCGAAAATATTTCGTTAACTTTTAACGATACCTCATGAAAAACAAAAACCTTTTATTTATTTACTTTTAAGGCAATTCAAAGCGTATTTTGTTAAGATTTTGTAACATTTCACAAAAAGAATTAAAGTTTTCGACTTGGTCAGCCGATACCCAAAATGTAAGTGAAACAGATTTTTAAAAGGTTTATAAAATGATAAAGAAGTTAAGCATTTCCAATAATAATATCTCAGGTTCAGTAGAATTTTTATTGAGAGGTGCACAGAAGAGGAGAGCAAACGCACTTATGTGTGCGAAATCGGTAAATTCCGATATGGGTATCGGCAAAATGATAGCCGCAGTTAAATAGTAAAATAGTAAATTTGGGAAAAAAAGAGATTTAGCCGTTGCGATAGCGACGGCATTTTTTTTGCAAAAATTTTTTTAAACAAATAAAATTTTCAAAACAAAAATAATTCGGAGTTTAAATATAAGAAAAAGGAAAGTTTGTAAAGATTTTTTAACAAAACAACAAAAAATCCTAAAGTTTGCATGTCTTTTTGCCGATAAACATTATGTAGTTAATAGGGAACAGCGGAATGATTAAGAAACTTAAGGTATCTGAAAATAATATTTCAAGTTGTGTAGAATTCTTGCTTCAAGGTGCAAAGAAAAGACGTGCCATGGCTGTTTCCAATGCAAAAACAATGAGTTCCGATATGGGAATTAAAACAAAATTAGTTGCTTTGAATTAGCAAAGAGTTTAATTCATCGCAACAACTTGAGAGAGAGAGAAGTTAATTTAAAGTCAAGCAAAGATGTGCTTGATTTTTTTTGCGAAAAAACGCAAATTGCCTGTAAAATCGCCTGTTTTGTTTCTTGCTTTAAAAAAGTTACAATAACGCTTTTAATTTTGGAAAAGCATGTTTGATTGAGGTATCATGCATTTAATGACAAGGACAAGAACATGGTAAATTTACTTGAGGGATTAAATAACGAGCAAAAGCAAGCAGTAGAGCATAATGAGGGAACATTAATTATCCTCGCAGGTGCAGGCTGCGGAAAAACGAAAGTTTTGACCTCGAGAATTGCAAACCTTGTCCAATCGGGCATTTCGGCGTATGAAATTCTTGCCGTAACATTTACAAACAAAGCCGCAAAAGAAATGAAAGAAAGACTTGCAAAATGGCTCGGAGAAGAGTGCGTAAAGAGAATGTGGGTCGGCACTTTCCACGGAATTGCGGGAAGAATTTTGAGAACAGACATTGATAAATACGTTTCAAAAGACGGTAAAAAATATGAAAAGAATTTCGTAATTTACGACGATACTGACATGAACACGATTATCAAAAATGCCTTGAAAAAATTAAACATGGACGAAAAAGTTTATCCCGTAAAGCAACTTAGGACGGTCATTTCGGACGCAAAAAACAGAATGATTACTGCCTATGATTTTGCCTCGAGGGCAAGGTCATATCGGGACGAACAATTTTCAAGGGTTTATACGGAATATCAAAATCAACTTGCACTCAATAATGCCGTGGATTTTGATGATATGCTTTTGATGGCATGCGAACTTTTGAAAAATAATAAAGAGGTTCGAGAGAAGTATTTTCAACGGTTTAAGCACATTTTGGTTGATGAATTTCAAGACACAAACCTTGCACAATATAATTTCATCAAATCGATTTACACAAACGATGACCCGATGTATAAGCCTGTCAAGAGAAGTCTTTGCACGGTTGGTGATATCGACCAGTCGATTTACAGTTGGCGTGGTGCGGATTACCGTATTTTGCTTAACATGCAGGTTAATTTCCCTGATGCACAAATGATTAAACTTGAGCAAAATTACCGTTCGACGGGCATGATTTTGCAGGCGGCAAATGCGGTTATCAAAAATAACATGGAGCGTACCGAAAAAAATCTTTATTCAAACCTTGGAGAGGGCGAAAAAATTGAGATTTACGAAGGCGGAGATGAGGACGACGAAGCGGATTATATTATGAGAAATGTCCGTGATTTGAGAGGTCGCTACAAACTTTCGGAATGCTGCGTTTTGTACAGAACAAACTCTCAATCGAGAAAACTTGAAGAGGCATGTATGGCTCGCTCAATCCCATACAAAGTCGTCGGCGGACAAAAATTCTACGACAGAGAAGAAATTAAAGATATTGTCGCTTATTTGAAATTGATTTCAAATCCGTCTGACTCTCAAAGTTTGTCAAGAATTATCAACAAACCGAAGCGTTCTTTGGGCGATACGACGGTTAAAAAACTTTTGAAAATTTCTACAAAAACAGAAATTCCCGTGTCGAAAATTTTGCTCGATATCGACAATTATGACGAATTTTCCGCAGGAACAAAAACAAAATTGAAAAATTTTTGGGAGCAGATTTTGAATTTGCAACTGAAACAACCGACGATGAAATTGCCTGAATTTATTTCATATTTAATCGGCGAAATTCATTATCTCGATTGGCGAAAAGAGGTTGACGACGAAGTTACGGCGGAATCAAGAACAGACAACCTGCAAGAATTTATCAACGTGGCGGAAGAATTTGAACCTACGGAAGACGGAGATATTTTGGGTGAATTTTTGAGTCAGGTTGCATTGGTTTCCGACATCGACAGTTACGAAGAAGAGGACAATGCATTGACGTTGATGACTTTGCACAGTGCAAAAGGGCTTGAATTTGACGTCGTATTCCTCGCAGGGCTTGATGAGGGAATTTTCCCCCACAGCAGAGCAACAGGCGGAGCAAACGGGCATGCCGACGAATCCGAAATGGAAGAAGAACGTCGTCTTATGTACGTTGGCGTAACTCGTGCAAGAAAACGCCTTTTCATAACCCATGCCGAACGTCGCAAAATGTGGGGCAATTACAATTACTACGAACCGAGCCGATTTATAAACGAAATTCCGTTCAATTTGACAAACAGAAACGAAGAGGACGTTCGTCCGAGAAGAAACAACGACTACAACTGCAATCGTTTCAGCCGTTACAACGATGATTACGACAACGACTACGAATCACGTTATGAGAAAAAAACATCTTCTTTCAACAGAGCGGTAAATTCCGTAAAATCCTCATCATCAGGAACTTTCAACGGAACAGGCTTCGGCAAAAATTTTGTTGCACCGAAATATAACTCAAGTTCATCAAGTTCTCAATCCTCGACAGGATTTGGCACAAACTTTGTGGCGCCTCAAAAACGAGGTTTTATATCAAAGCATGCCCGCTCGGCAGAAGAGCGAAAGGCAGATAACGATGCAAAAATCCAAAAAATTCTTGAGGACAATCCTATCAAGAGAAGAATTGCGGAAGCAAAGGCTCGAGAACAAAGTCAACAGGGCAATTTGCCGTTAACGTCTTCATCGACGCAAAATTTCAACAAGGACGACAGAGTTTTTCACCCGCAATACGGAATCGGCTATATCCGTGATATCAAAACGATTGCAGGCACAACGCTCTACTTCGTCGAGTTTCAAAAAGACGGAATGAAGTCTTTTGACAGCACACTTGCGAACTTGAAAAAGTTTTAAATTCAAACAAAAAGCGGTAATTTTACGAAATCACCGCTTTATTTTATCAAAACCAATTTTTAATATTTTTTTGAAAATTCATACATAATAATCGCCGCAGCCGTTGCAACGTTTAGCGATTCGACGGATTGAGTTTTTATATTCGTATTCCAATGCGGAATTTCAAGAATTTCCTTAGAAATACCGTTCGCCTCACTGCCGAGTACGAGAATAAATTGTTTTTCCAACGGAATATCCTCGGGAACGTCCGTATCAGGCTCGTGCAAGTCAGTCATGACCGTAAAATAAGGTCTGAAATCTTTTAATGCAAAAGCGTTCGGCACGGTCGCAAGCGGGACTTTGAAGAAATTGCCCGCAGCAGAGCGAATGACTTTCGGGTTATACGGGTCAACGCAATTGCCGTAAAGGAAAATTCCGTCATAGCCAAAACCTGTCGCCAAACGGATAATCGTCCCTAAATTTCCGGGGTCGGAAATTCCGTCAAGCAACAACAACCTGTCCATACCCATAAAATCAAACAAATCGTAATGTCTTTGATAAGCAACAGTAATGACTTTCGGCGGATTATCAGAGGAAGAAAGTTTCTTCATAACAGCCTCAGAGGCAACCGTTACCAAATCTTCTGACAAGTTTGAGTAATCATAATCTTCCGAAACAAAAATATCTCGAATTTCTACCTCGGAATTTAAAATATCTTCAAGCGATTTTTCGCCCTCAACCAAAAACAATCCCGTCAAAAAACGGACTTTCGATGTCGAAAGTTTCGCAAATTCAACAACTGTCGGATTAGTCACAGAGGTTATTTGTTTTACCATAATTTTGCCATTCTTCTAAAAATTCTAACTCTTTTTTCGTCAACATTTCACGATTTATCAACTTTTCTTCAAAAGGATAATGCGAAAGCACCTCAATTTCAAGGCTCGGGCTTACCGATTTTGCATAAACCGCATTCTCAAGCCTTACGCCACCGACGCCTTTTTTATAAAGCCCCGGTTCGACAGAAAAGACATAATTTTTCTTGAAAGGAAGTGCAAATTCATCTTGAAATGAACATCTCGGAGGAAATTCATGCACGGAAATTCCAATGCCGTGACCTGTCGAATGCGAATAAAAATAACCGTTTTCTTCCTCTTTTTCAAGTTCTTTTCTGACAAGCAAATCAACCTGCTGCCAAGTCGCATTTTTGTCAAATTTGTGCGAAAGTGCCGCAACCGCACCTTTGAAAACCTTTGTATAAACGTATTTTTGCTCCTCGGTCGGAGTTCCCTTAATAAAAGTTCTCGTAATGTCAGTCGCAAGTCCGCCCTCAAAAAATCCGCCGCAATCAATCATAACGAAATCGCCGTCTTTAATGATTTTGTCGGGTGAAGCAACCGAATAGTGAATAATCGAAGAATTTGCACCAGATGCGATAATCGGTTTGAAACTTTGTGTCAACGCACCTTCTTCTTTGAAAAATTCGTTTATCGAACAGAACAAATCGTACTCAGAGAGTTCGGCATCAGAGTTAATCAAATCGTTCATTTTTCTCAAAACTCTGTCCGTGCGGGCAAAAGCAGACTTCAAATGTTCAATTTCACTGTCAAATTTTTCCGATTTAACATCAAATAAATTTGTCGAAACAATTTTATTTGCAGGGTGAATTTGCATAAAATCAGACTGAGAAATTGTCCCTTTGTCCGTCAAAATTTCTTTTCCGACAAATTGAGCAAGCACGTTTTTGAACTTATCAAGCGGCTCAACCGTCAATTCCTCAAATTCAAACGGAATTTTTGAATTTGTAAAAAGAGTAATCGAATTTTTCGACACAATCGCTTTCGCTCTCGGGGCGGAAGAGTACGGAAAATCGTAATTTCTAAGGTTTGTCAAGTACGCAAAATCAGTCGGAACCGTCACGAGTAAAATCTGCTTATCCGACAATTTTTCAGAAAAATACTTAAATTTTTCTTTCGGTGAAAGACTTGCAATTTCATCGGAAACCTTTATTAATTCAACATTTGTATAAGAATTTTGCGTCAAATCTTCAATCGGGTCACTGTTTAAATATTTTATTTTAATATTTTTTTCGGCACATTTTTTACTCAATTTCTCGCAAAAATCAGCCGAAACCTTATTTGCCGTGACAATAAGTGTCGAATTTTCATCAATCGCACCGACTATTTCATTTATCGGCGAACTTCCCTGCTGCATCTTGATAACCGTCACAACGTCACTATCGACCTCGTTATCAGCCTGTTGATGATATCGTCCGTCAGCGATTTGATAAACGTGACTTTTCGTCACGATACAATCACCAATTGACCCTGAAAATCCTGTGACTTTATACCTCGAATTTCTCGGCAAAATGTTATATTCGGACAAAAATTCGTCCGAAGAATTTATCAAAATCGCATCAGCATCATTCGACGCAATAAATTTGCGTAACTCAACAATTTTTTCGTTCATAATTAATCTTCTTTTTCAGTAACCAAAATCAAATGCCAGCCAAATTGCGTTTGAATAGGATTTGTCACCTTGTTTAATTCTGCCGAAAAAGCAGCGTCTTCAAACGGTTTTACCATAACGCCTTTTCCAAACCAGCCCAAATCTCCGCCGTCACCACCTGACGGGCAAAATGAATATTGACCTGCCGCATGCGGAAAATCAATTTTACCGCTTTCGATTTGATTTTTAATATCCAAGGCTTCAGCCTCTGTTTTTACCAAAATATGGCTTGCTTTTACTCTGTTTGACATAATTTTCTCCTATTTTGACTTTAGTATATCATAGTTATTTTGTTTAATGTAAAATAATTTCATTGAGGAAAAATTATGAGTAAGAAATTTTATATTGAAACAATGGGCTGTCAGATGAATAAGTCCGACACGGAAAGATTAGAAGGCATGTTTATGGAACTCGGTTACGACAAAACAACCGACCAAAAAGAAGCCGATTTTTTGATTGTATCGACCTGTGCAATCAGACAAACCTCTGTTGACAAGGCATACAGCCAATTGGGAGTTTGGGGTAAAAGAAAAAAGAACCGTCCCAATATGAAAATCGGAATTTGCGGTTGTGCTGCCGAAATCGACAAAGATGCCCTTTTCAAAAGAATGCCCTACCTCGATTTAATTTTCGGAACTCATAATATTTTCAAATTTCCTGAATTTGTAAAACGAATCGAAAACGGCGAAAAGGTTTGCGAAATCACAACAATTCCCTACCCCGAACCCGAAGAACTCAAACTCAACCGCCAAGACACAGTCGGTGCTTGGATTCCGATTATTGAAGGCTGCAACAATTTCTGCACATACTGCGTCGTTCCTTTCACAAGAGGACGAGAAAGAAGCCGCCGTCCCGAATTAATCATAAAAGAAGCCCAAAAAGCAATCGCTGACGGCAAAAAAGAAATTACCCTTTTAGGACAAAATGTTGACAGTTACGGCAAAGATTTGCACGACCCGAACATTACTCTCGCAAACCTTTTGAGGGAATTAAACAAAATCGAAGGAAAATTTCGCATAAAATTTGTAACCTCATACCCGACCGATATTACGGACGATTTAATCGAGGCTGTTGCAGAATGCGACAAGGTCAGCAAATTTTTCCACATTCCGATGCAATCAGGCAACTCAAGAGTTCTCAAGGCTATGAACCGCCGCTACGACAGAGAACAATATTATGAAATTTACAACAAAATCAGAAATCGCTACGACGAAGTCGAAATCACAAGTGACTTCATAGCCGGTTTCCCCGGAGAAACGGAAGAGGAGTTCCAAGACACGCTCTCGGCAATCGAAGAACTCAAAATTGATTACTCAAACACCGCAATCTACTCCCCCCGTCCTTTCACAAAAGCAGGCAGAATGACCGACATTTTCATTCCCGATGAGGTTAAAGAAGAACGTTTTCAACGACTTCACACAACAAACTGCAAAATGACCCTCGCATCAAACCAAAAACTCGTCGGCAAAACCTATGAAGTTCTTTGCGAATCTCAAAAAGAAAAACACGGCAAAATGATGATGAACGCAAGAACCACAACGGGCAAACTCATTCACTTCCCGTCAGAAAAAGATTTAACAGGCGAATTTGTAAATGTCAAAATCACAAAAGCCCAAACATGGTGCCTTTACGCAGAAATTGTCGATTAAAAATTATTTACCGATAACCGATTTCAAATAATTGCAAAATTGTTCGGAATGGTTGATATATGCGTATTTTACGACGCTGTCATCTTTTTTGACAACACTGACAGATTTTATCAAAAAAGCCTTTTTGTCAAAAATCGCATTTTTGATATCTGAAAGTGCAACAGACTCTGCATCTTGCTTTTCAACAGGTTTAACGGCAAAATTCGTAACCGCATAAAAATTCTTTTTAAAAAGTTCGGGCAAATACTTTAAAATTAACACGGAAAGTACCGTCACCATTATAAAAAACAAATAATCTATGCACTCAAGGCCTTCCATAAAAAACAAATGCAAAATACTGTCCGACTCAACCGCCAAAACAAGCGAATAAACAACCGTCATAAAAACAGGTGCGTGCAAGAAAAGAACGATTTGTTCACCGTCCGAAAGTTGCGATTTGGCAATGCTTTTCATCTGATTTGAAATTTTGTGATGATAATACCGCAGTGCGGAAAAAATCAAAATAAAAAACAGAAAAAACCAACCGCACATAATCTACTCCGTTAACAATCTTGCTGAAAAGCCCTTGCCGTCAAGTTCCGACTTCAAACTGACCGCTCTGCCTCTATCCGAAAATGTACCAACTTGAACAACATATTGACTGCCCAATCTTCTGACAAAAGGTTGATAGCCCGTACCGCCGTAGATACACGTCCTCGAACAATATTTGCCTGTTCCATCGTCGGATAATATCCGATGTAAACTTTCGTCATTGCCGATTGAGCAGACGTAGTTTGATGTTGAGAATTTGCTCTGTATTGAACTTCCGCAACTGTAGGAACAGGAGGTTTTGAAATTGTTTTGTGCGTTCTGACAGGAACAGGAACTTCATCAAAAGAATATTGCATAACAGGCGGTTCTGCAAGTGCGGGAGATTGCTTTTTGACAGTCTTTTCAACCTTTTTCGCAGATTTTTTCTCAGTATTTTGAGAAACTTCCGACTTTGACGTTTCCGAAACAGAATTTCCTAATGCCGAAGCCTCTGTTTTAGCCATACTTTCGCCCATTGTATCTTCATATTGAATCCACTTCAAACGAGAATCCAATTCAGCAAAATGCTCATTTTCTTCCGCTGTTTCCTCGGCAGCCTCTCCGCCGATATTTACGTCAACCGGAGGCGAAAAATTTTTAAACAATGCCGAAACCAAAAACATTGCGACAACAAAAGTTACCACAAAAAGCACCAATAAAGTCAGTTTATTATTTTTCTTTTTAGGTTTTTTCAACTTCGCCATACTTTTCCAACCTCAAATCCGACAAACTAAAGTTCATCAGGGTCGTCAATTTCTTCCGTTTCTATTTCCTGAATAATCTCTTTGACCAACCTGATTGTATATTCGGGAAGAGAATTATCGTTCAAAATATCATACAAAGCACTTTCGCCCGAAAGATTGAACAATGCAATGATTGCATTTCTTGCAACCTCGGGAGATTTGTCACTCAAACTCGAATAAATCAACCCCTGAACTCTGTCGTCATCAAGATTTGAAAGTGCCTCAATCGCATTTATCCTGACTTGAACAGATTGGTCTTTCAAAGATTTTTCCAAAGCACGAAAGACTTTCTCACCCTTCGTATTAAGCCTTGAAAGTGCCTCAATCGCACGTTCTTTCAAGAAAGTGAACTTATCCATAAGTCCTCTGCCCGTTTCAAGAACGTTAACGAGCGTATCGACAGCCTTTTCATCACCAATCATACCGAGGGCGAATGCTGCGGATTCTTTCAGGTAAACAGAATTTTCACTTTCATCTCTCAATACTTCCGAAAGAGGGATAACAGCAAATTTGTCACCGATTTTGCCGAGTGCTTCCGCACAAGCCAATCTGAGTTTATAGTTTTCTTTTTTGTTGTTCAAGCAGTAAAGAAGAGGATTTACGGCAGAAGTGTCTTTAATATTTGCAAGCGTTTTCGCCGCATTGACTCTGACGCACATTCTGACATCTTCATCTTCAAATTTTGCTTTGTATTTTTCTTTTAATACCAATGAATCAACAAGCGGTGCAACACTGCTCGGTGACTTATATTTACCCATTTTTTTAAACAAAAAAGAAACAACTTTATAGTCATTACTGATTTCAAAGAAATAGTTAATTGCAGAAATGAAATCCTCTTTGTCATAAGTTTCTTCTTCGAGTTTTTCAATCAACGCAATAGATTCATTGCCGTCATCGGTTCTATTTATGAGGCAATCTTTCGCCAATTGTTCAAAATTCAAGTCTGACATATCGCTCCTTTTTGTTTACAGTATTTTATACGGAATACAAACAAAATACAAGTATCACAACTGATTATAAGTTGATTAAATTGTCGAGATTTTTCGTTTCTATTGCCTTGTCGAGTTCAGCCTTAATTTCAAGAGGCGATTTAGCAAACGAAATTCCCTCGGGAAGTTTGATATCGTCCGCTGTTTTCGCATTAATAAAGCCTTCATTCATCGCCAAAAATTCTCTGTATTGATTTAAAATTTCAGTCGCATTTTCGGGCAATTTTACGTTTTTAACGTGAAAATATTTCAAATCAGATTCAAATTTCGGGAGATATTCTATGCAAAAATCCACCATTTCCGTCGGAGCATATTGTGCTTTTTGCTCTTCCGTATAATTTACAAAAGGATTTCCCGTAAAAGTTTCGCCCTTGTGTTCGTTAACGATGTAATATGCCCAACCCAAACAACCTCTGTAAAATCCGAGGTTATTTATCAAAGATTTAAGGATTTTTCTGTAAGTTGCGGCAAAATATCTTGCCTTTCTTGCAAATTGAGGCATATTCGCAATATCATTTTCGATTACATAAACATCGAGATACAAATCGGCCGCAAGAGGACCTATTCCGGGGTCAAATTCTACTGTTTTTGCTTCATCTGCCATAATTTTCTCCTGTTATTTTCCTTTGAATTGCGAAAGGAATCTCATATCATTATTGAAAAACAAACGGATATCATCAATTGCGTATTTAAGCATTGCCATACGTTCAACGCCCATACCAAAAGCAAATCCCGAATATACTTCAGGGTCAATTCCGACGTTTCTGAGAACGTTTACATCAACCATGCCGGCACCCAAAATTTCAAGCCAGCCCGAACCCGAACATACTCTGCAACCCTTACCGTTACACATAATACATTGAACGTCAATTTCGCAACTCGGTTCCGTGAACGGGAAGAAACTGTTTCTCATTCTTGTCGGTCTTGCACCTTCAAAATAAATTTTGATAAATTCATTCAAAATACCTTTTAAATCGCCAAAAGTGATATCTTTGTCAATCAAAAGTCCTTCAACTTGGTGGAATTGGTTGTGTTTTCTTGCACTGACAGATTCGCATCTGAATACTCTGCCGGGAGAAATTACTCTGATTGGCGGTTTGTGAGTAAGCATTTCACGAATTTGTGCCCCTGAAGTTTGGCTTCTCAAAATAACATTGTCCTTACCCTCAACGTAGTATGTATCTTGCATATCACGTGCAGGGTGGTCTTGAGGGAAATTAAGCATGTCAAAATTGACATATTCCGTTTCAACTTCGGGTGAATTTTCGGGAAGTACCAATGAAAATCCCAATCCCTCGAAAATATCAACAATTTCGTTCATAGCCTTTGTAATCGGGTGCATTTTACCCGCAGGCATGTAATCTCCGGGGAGAGTGATGTCGATAATTTCGGATTTCAATTTCTCATTTCTTTCCGCAGTTTTCAAAACTTCCTGCTTATCATTCATAAGATTTTGCAAGTCTTGAGAAATTTTGTTTGTTAAAGCACCGATAACTTTTTTATCTTCAACAGATAAATCTTTTAACTGTTTTCTGATATTATTAAGTTCGGATTTTCTCGACATGTGATTGTTTTTAACTTCTTCAAGTTCTGCAACTGTTGATGTTTTCTCGATTTCGGCCGATATTGTCTGATATAATTGTTCAAGTTTTTCTTTCATAAGAACCTCTGTTTTGTATTTTTATTAAAATTATATGATAAAAACTGACAATGTGCAGAAAATTTGATATAATTTTTTTATTATGAAGAAAAAATTTTTATTAACGGCATTAACAATCGGTCTTTTATCAGGTTCAACATACGCTGAAACCTGCACCAAGAACGACTTGAGAACTTTGTACCTTAATAACAAAGCAATTATTTACGAAATTAACATGCGTACATTCAACGCAAACGATAAAAACGGAAACGGCATTGTCGAAATTGAAAAAGGGGAAACGGTCGGAAACTTCATCAACGCAATCAAAAGACTTGATGAGTTGAAAAACTATGGCATTAACGCAATTCACGTCATGCCGATTAATCCCACTGGTAAAAAAGCAGCAATCGGAACTGTCGGCTCAGTTTACTCAATGACGGAAATTGCAGGCATTGACCCGAATCTTGTTGACAAAAAATCGAAATTGTCCGACACGGAACAATTAAAAAAATTCGTAACAGAATGTCACAAGCGTAAAATTCGTGTAATTGTGGACATTCCGGCATGCGGTTCTTTGGATATGGCTGAAAAATACCCAGAACTGTTTGTTAAAGACAATGACGGAAAAGCAATGATTCCTGTCGATTGGACAGATGTTCGCCTCTTCAAAACCATTAACGAAGACGGTTCTTTAAACCAAAAATTACTTGACGAACATAAAAAATATGTTGATATGCTGTTAAATGCAGGCGTTGACGGCATTCGTGCAGACGTTGCCCCGATTAAGCCCTATGAATTTTGGAAAGAATTAATTTCTTACACAAGGGCAAAAGACCCTGAATTTATGTTTGTTGCGGAAACGGCAGAGGCATGGGCTCCGCCTGAAGTTCCAACACCAACAGCAAATTACGTCAAACTGTTAGAAGCAGGTTTTGACGGTTATTACGGCAATTTGCTTGATTTTGTGAATTTCAAAAATGTTGATGATTTCCAATTCGTTTTCAAACACATAAACGAACTTGCACAAAAGGGTGAAAAGAAAGCAATTTTGGGTTGTTTTGACACTCACGATTTGGAAAGTGCTTATACAATTTCGCCAACATACGCAGAAAGCATTATGTATATGAACGCAACTTTGCCCGTAAACCCATATTATCTTGACGGTTTCCAAAGCGGGGACAAATATCAGTACCCGTATAACGGCAAAAAAGCGGCAGTGACTTACACTGACAGCGATATATACTATTCGCACAAAAACAAAATCGACATTTTCAATTTCTCTCGTCGTCCCGGCGGTGACTTGCCGATTATGCAGAAAAAATTGAAACAGACGATTGAACTTCGCAAAAACTTGGGCGATATTGTCACAAAAGGCGATTTTGAATTTCTTGACGTAAAACAACTCAACAATAGCAGTGAAAAAATTTATGCTTACGAAAGAACACTTGGCAAAGACGGTGTCGTTGTTATCGTAAACAGCAATCACCATAAGGCTTTAGCAGTTGTTAACGTCGGAAAAGAAATTAAATCAAAAGAAATTATAACAAAAAATTCACAACCCGAGTTCAAGGGCAAAGGTCAAGTTATTATTGAACTTCAGCCTGATGAAACGTTTGTTATGAAATATACTTTTGATAAAAAGTGTAACAAATAGCCAAGTAAAAAAAATTGCGATATAATTAACTCAATCGATTGAAAAAAGGAAAAACAGATGGCAAAACATTCAGATACAATCCCGATAGACGTATGTATTTTAACGGTTGACCACGATATTAAAGGAACGGTTTACGTTTCAAAATACACGGACACAAACAGAGAATTGACGGATTTGCTTAACGATAAAGACAAAAGATTTTTGGCAGTTACAAATGCCGAAATCCTTTCAAGAACGACATCTGCACCTCCGAGAAAATATAATTTCCTCGAAATTCACGTCGATTATATCTTGATGGTTCACCCCTCAAGCCAAGTTGTTTTCAAAGAATCGGGCAAAACTCAGGAAGATATTGCAAGATTTAGAGAATTACGTAACAAACTTAATCAGACAAAACCGTTTTAATTATGAGCGAAGTGAAGAAAATTTTATTGGTTAATTTCGGCGGAATCGGTGATGAGATTTTGTTTTTGCCTGTTATAAAGAGCGTAAAAGCAAAATTTCCGAATGCGGAAATAACCTTGTGTCTTGAGCCGAGAAGCAAGAGTATTGTTGACTTATGCCCTGATATCAATCATTTGATTTTGACCGATATCAAATCGAAAAATAAGTATCTTGAACTTTTAAAATTTTATTTTAAAGCATTATTAGGCAGATTTGACTTGGTCATTTCATCAGGCTCAAATAAAATGATTCCCGTGCTTTTATTTTTTATGGGAATAAAAACCCGTATCGGCTATGATTGCGGCGGTTTCACAACAAAATTGCTAACACAAGCGATTAAGTTAAATAACCAACAATTTGCGGGGAAAATGTATCACTCACTCGTTGCGGAACTTACGGACGATGCGTACCAAAATCCGTCAGTAAACATCGAATATTCAAACGCTTGCAAGGATATGATTTTAATTCACCCCGGAGTAAGCAAAATGAGTATCCGCAAAAATATCATTAAAAGTTACGGCAATGATAAATGGGCGGAACTCGTAGAACTTTTGCTTGACAGAGGCGAAAAAGTCGCATTGGCAGGCGGTCCTGACGATGACGAGTGCATTCGGGAAATTTTGAAAAAAGTTGACGGTCGTGAAAATTTCTATAATTTTTACGGCAAAACAAAAAATTTAAAAGAATTGGGTGCTTTAATGACAGGGGCAAAAAAGGTTATATGCTGCGATTCAGCACCGATGCACCTCGCTTTGGCACTCAAGGTTCCGACAATTGCATTGTTCGGCCCGACAGATGAGAAGAAACTTGTTCCCGAAAGGGACAACGTTAAAGTTATAACGGCAAATTGCAACTGCCGTCCTTGCCTTTGGGATAAAAGAATGACAAGTTGCGACGAAAAATATTGTCTTAAAATTACAAACGACCAAATCCTTGAATGCTTGTAATTTACTGAAACAGACAATCGGGTTCACTGTCATTGCGAAGAACAAGTGGGCAGATGTATGAAACCGTCATTCTGAGCGTAGCGAAGAATCTTTGT
>SAMEA104315428__coassemble_923_pt1 | contig 26708 bp, 30 predicted proteins | sample SAMEA104315428__metabat2_low_PE_039 | metagenome-assembled genome bin SAMEA104315428 (sample SAMEA104315428) | gut metagenome | biome: Monkey gut; feature: monkey-associated habitat; material: faeces | place: China | collected 2013
ACCCGAATAATTCAATTCATCAAAAAAATTTAAACAAAAATGTCATATTGAGCGAAGCGAAATATCTGTTTTAATCATTATTACATAGATTCTTCGCTACGCTCAGAATGACAGTTTTAAGTTAAGCATTCCTTGTCATTGCGAACGGAGTGAAGCAATCCAGTGTTTAATAGTTTATTATTGATAAAGGTTTGAATACAGAATTACTTTTTAATTTTTGTGTTTTTTATATCTTTAAACAATTCTTTATCCTTTGTCATTATTGCAATGCTTTTGGATAATTTAATAAAGGTTTTGTTACAGGCTGCCAATTCTAATGCTTCTCTTATAATATCTTTTATTTTGTAAATACAGTTTGTATAATTTTATGTTTGCCTGTCGGTTGCTTGAATTTGTTTCGAGGATTTTTTCATAGTATGAAATTTTTTCATTATTCGATTTATCCTGTTTCATAGCAAACTCCTGATTGTTATTATAACGATTTTAATTGTTTTTTCAATTATCAGCATAAAAAAGCCTCGATTGTGGTCATCGAGGCAGTGTGTAATCTTTTTTATGAAGTTATGCCTGTTCTTCTTCCTGTTTTTTAATTTCTTCGTGAACGTTAACTTCTTCGCCGTTTTGGGCTTTTTCTCTAAGTTCAACGATTTTTGCTTTATCAAGAACTTTGAGTTCCATAACGCCGTTTGATTCCTTTGAAAGAGTTTGCTTAATTTTTACGCCGTAATCGTCATATTCTTTGCCAAACTTACCTTCAACCTGTTGTTGTTGGAACCATTCAATGTGTTTTTGGACGTTTACAGGGTATTCGGGGTGGATTTTTAACCAAGTCATATAAGAAACATTACCTCTTTTGTGGTTACATTCACCGCATTCTGCAAGGTAATTGTCCGTGTCGTTCTTTCCTCCTCTTGAGTGAGGGTGAACGTGCTCAATTGTTTGACCTGATTCAAACAACAATGTGTTGAATACGCCTGCGTCTTGTCTGCCACCTAATTTTTGGAACATTTTTTGTGCTGTATTTCCTGTTTGAGGAAGTTGCATTGCCGAGTTGATGATTTTATCCCAACTTTCTTCGTCAATTTGTCCCTTTTTGTGCAAGCCGACTAATTTTTCCGTAAATTGAACTCTGTCAATTTTTCCTTTTGCAATATTTTTTTGTTCGTTTGCAATAATTTCAGAAACGGGGTTTTGTTCGCCCAATCTTTCTTTTGCAATTTCATCTGTCGATGCCAAAACACCTTGGCAATATTCTTTTAATTTAGGCATGAAATTCGGTTTAATATTTTTAACCGCTTTCGATGCCGAACAACCTGTTTTTTCAGCCTCTGTTGCAATCATCATTGCAATTGTGCCTTGATCATTTCTAAAATAATCTCTGTGTTCTCTGATTTCTTGTGCAAGTTCTTTTCCCTTGTGAGAAGCCAAATGTTGAGCCATCGGTTCACTGTCGAGCATCATTTTTCCGCCGCAGCAGCAACAAGGTACATCTTCAAATTCTTTTGTGACAAAATCGCCAGTATTGCAGTTAAATCCGAATGAAACCGCTTGTCCGCCCATAAAATACGAACGAAGTGCAACACCTGAATTTCCAGTCGCTAACGCTTTCGGTTGCTCTGCTTTCGGCTCTGCCTTTTTGTCTGTTCCCAATTTTAAATTTGTATTAACAACAAATGCTGATACGGGAGCGATATTCATTCTTACACACTTTCTTTACACACTGATACTCCTTAAATATCTCTCAAAAAATTAAATTGCGTTATTTTTTAGGCATGTTAAGAAATGTTAAAATAAAAAAGAGGAACCGAAGTCCCTCTTTTGGAAAATTAAATTGAAGTTTAGTTGTAAACATCTCTTTCGCCTGCTGCAACCCGAGCAATCATATCTGTCAGTTGTGATTGAATTTTCGGATTTTCGGTATTTGCGATTTGTTGTTCGATGAACTTCAAGCCCTCTTGTTTCGTTTCTTCTGACGCATAATCATAAATGTATTCTGCAAGCGTTGAAATGGCATTCGGCTGACAGAATTGCTTAATCAATCCCGGTTTTGCCAAGTCCATAAAATCTTTTCCGATTCTGCCTTTTCTGTAACAAGCAGTACAGAAACTCGGTGTGTATCCGTCTTGTAACAAGGCATGGACGATTTCGTCCAAGGTTCTGTTGTCGCTCATTGTGAATTGTGAGTCTGTTTCTTTGTGAACTGAATATCCTCCGGGGTTTACTCTTGATTCTGCGGAAATTTGTGATGCTCCGAGGTCGCAAAGTTGTTTTCTTAACGACGGAGTTTCTCTCGTTGAAAGGATTATACCTGTATAAGGAACGGATAATCTTAAAACGGCAACGATTTTTTTGAATGTAAATTCGTCGATTTTTTCGGGCGGATTTTCGCTGAATGTAACGCCTTTGGCAGGTTCAATTCTCGGAACGGAGATTGTGTGAGGTCCGACGCCGAATTTTGCATCTAAGTGATGTGAGTGCATTAATGTCGCCAATGTTTCAAAACGATAATCCGTTAAGCCGAACAACGGTCCGATTCCGACATCGTGCATGCCCGCTTCGAGTGCTCTGTCCATAGCCTCAAGACGCCATCTGTAATTTGCTTTTTTGCCTGCGGGGTGAACATATTTGTAAACTTCTTCGTTGTATGTTTCTTGGAAAAGTTGGTATGTTCCTATTCCGAATGAGTCTAATCTCTTGAAATCTTCAACGCTCAAAGGTGCGATATTAACGTTGATACGTCTGATTTCTCCGTTGAAAACTTTTGCGTCGTAGATTTTCTTTATACATTCTTCAAGATAGTCAAGTCCTGTTGCCGCATAGTCTTCCCCTGTCAAAAGAACAATTCTCTTATGTCCCAAGTTCATAATCGCTTTTGCTTCTTCTGCAACTTCATCAGGAGTCAAAACTCTGCGAACAATGTCTTTGTTATCACGTCTAAATCCGCAATATAAGCAGTTATTCGTACAAACATTCGCTGCATACAACGGTGCAAACAGAACAATCCTGTTTCCGTATATAATTTCTTTTAATTTCTTTGCTGCCTTAAAAATTTTTTCGGCTGTTTCTTCGTCTGTGACATTCATTAACTCGGCTGATTCGTCCAAGTCTAAGCCTTTCAATTTCAACGCCTTGTTCAAAATATCATCAATTTTAGAATTATCGACTTTTTTGTCTAACAATTCATTGATAATGTCAGGTTGAATTATGTCTGTTTTGTAGTCTATTTTTTGCATTTCAGCCTCCCAAGTTAATTATAACTCCAAGAAAAAGCATGTGAAAATTATTGTTTTTTTTGATATTTCTCTTGACAATTTCAAACAATAACTTTATTATGAATGCACACCCACCCCGTGTGGGGGGTAACAATGGGTAAAAATAAATATAAATAAATTTTTTAGCAACAAATGATTTAACAAGGGTATCAAGGATAAGTCTTTTGCAAAAACAGATAAGAGCAAAATACGGAACATTAATAATAGAAAGGAAATATTATGAAAAAACTGTTAACGACATTAATGTTATTGGGAACGTTTATCGGACTTAGCGGTGCGGCATTTGCGGCTGCTTGTCCTGATGATTGCAAATGCAATTGTGCAAAAGAATGCACTTGCGGTTGCCAAGAAAACAAGGATTGCACTTGCAAAGAGGATTGCACGTGCGGTTGTGACTGCAAAAAATGCGATTGTGCAAAGTGTGACTGTGGTTGTTCTTGCGGTGACAAATGCAAGTGTGGTGATGGTTTAAAAATTTTCAAAATTTTTAAGAAATCAAAATGCAAATGCGGTTGTAAGTAGTTTGTTCGTGCGGGCATGAATTTGTCCGCCTTATTTTAAAGGATTTTTTATGCATGCAGACAAAACAAAAGTTGTAAATCTCCTGAAAACCGTGCAGGGACAGGTTCAAGGGCTTATCAATATGGTCGAGGATAACAGATATTGTATTGATATCAGTACTCAAATTTTATCGAGCCAATCGATTTTGCGTAAGGTTAATTATGAAATTTTAAAGGGTCATTTTGAGCATTGTATCAGGGAAACGATGGTTTCGGGCAATGAGGTTGACCAAGACGAAAAAATAAAGGAACTCGTCGGAATTTTGGATAAAATTTTGCAAAAATAATCAAATTTTTGTTATAATCTCAATATGAAAACAGTTATTCAAAGAGTTAAATCGGCATCGGTTACGATAGATGGAAATCTTTATTCTTCAATCAATCAGGGCATTTTAGTCTTGTATGGGGTTGAAAAAGGTGATGTGGAAGATTTTTCAAGATATTTGACCGAAAAGATTTTGAAGTTAAGAATTTTTGAGGACGATAACGGCAAGATGAATTTGTCTGTTAAGGACATTCAAGGTGAGTTGTTAATTGTTTCTCAGTTTACTCTTGCGGGCGATACGAGAAAGGGAACACGACCGAGTTTTGACAGTGCAATGCCGCCTAAAGAGGCTGAAGTTATGTATGAAAATTTTGTCACAATGATGAAAGAAAGCGGTTTGACCGTAAAAACAGGCGTTTTCGGAGCAATGATGGACGTTGCTCTTATTAATGACGGACCGGTGACGTTTATTTTAGAAAAACATAATTAATAGTTGTCGGAATTAATCATATCTTGCATATAGTCAAAATCGGGATTATTCCAACGTTTTACGCTTTCTTTTGTGAATGGGCAACCGTTTCCCGTGAAAGTTCCGTAAACGATTTTTCCTTTAACGTCAACGATTAATTTTCTTTCGCACATTGTTCTTTCTTCAAACATTGTGCCGGGGATAAATCTTGTGCCTGTTGTAATCCATTTGTATTCTCGTTGACCACGTTTGTAATCGATGTCTGACGGGTCGCCCCATTCCTTGATTGCTGATTTTATTGATGTTCCTATCCAAGTCTTGAACATCATATCCATCGGGTGTTCTGCGGCGTAAGCCATTAATCCTGCTAATAATATCGTTGTTGTTAATAAAATCTTTTTCATTTTTTCTCCGTTACATCAAGTTAAACGATTTTCGGTCAAAAAAGTTTACTGTTTTTGTTTTTTTATGTCGTAAGCAATGCCCCAAAACTCGAAATCTTTTTTCGGAGCGGGGATAATTACGTCATTTTCTTCGGGATTTTCTTGTTTTTCCGCATTTTCGGATATTTCTTTTACTTTAATTTCAATTTTGACGGAATCAATGTTGTTGCTCGAATAGATTTTGAAAGATTGCGGAACGTCAAACAAAGTGTCGCCGTTTGTGTTAATTTCCGTTTTCTTTTCTCCGTCAATAAATATTTCCGCAATTTCATTTCTTAGTTTGCTTGTCGGGGCAATGAGGTAGATATCATTTGCTCCGAGGGAAAATTCAAACGGCATATTTTGAGTATTCGGCAAGTATTTTATTTTTGTTTTGAAAAATTCATTGTCATTTTTTTCTCGAACAAATGACCCGTCATTGTTTGCGTGAATATTGTCTGCAGCAATAAGTTTGATATTTTTGTCAACAGAGTTAGGGTACATCGGAATCGGCAAAATATATTGCGAGTCGTGGATTTTTAATGCGGATTTAAAATAGTTTAAAATGCAAGTGGCAATTGTATCTCTGCCTTTATCGGTGTAGTTTATCGAGTCAATGAAAATTTCTTCTTTTTTCATTCTTCCCGAAGAAATTTCAGGCAACAATGCATTTGCCGCATTGATTATCGGCAAGTTGTAATATCTTGCAATTTGTTCCATAAAATCTTGTTTTGCGTTGCTGTCGGATTTTGAGTTGAGAAAAACTATAACTTGCGGTTCGTTTTCCTGCTCAATACAAGTCCTTATAATGGTTTCAAACGCTTCCCGTTCTTCTTGTTCGTGTTTGTCAAAAACTGCATAGTCAACAATAACGATGTCGGGTTGATTCGGCAGAATTTTTTTCTCAAGCATGATATTGCCAAATCTTGATGTCGAACCGCCTACGCATAATTCGATGACATCGATTTGAGATTTTTTGCCCAAAAAGTTTTTCAATTTTTCAACAGTATCTGCAACTGTCGAGTTGTTTCCTTCATCTTCGATAAATGCTGATGAACTGAGAAAAGCGATGGTGATTTTTTTACCGTTTCTTGCTTTTTCGACAATTTTGTTCAAACGGCTCGTATTACCAGTGTTTGATAAAGAACGTGAAATCATAGCCCTGTTTGAAGAATGAATATCATTCTTTGAAATGGGCGAAGGCATACAACCTGTCAATAATAAAACCGTACACAATATTAATGCTGTTCTTTTGAACATAATTTTTTCTTTCTTGTAATGGAAAGGGACGGCAATTGTCGTCCCTCTCGTAAATAGAGCCTTTTCAGACTATTTTTCTTCGTTCCAAGAATACATTTTGCGGAGTTCTTTGCCGACTGCTTCCAATTGGTGTTCAGCCTTCAATTTTCTTGTTGCCAAGAAGTGTGCTCTTCCGCCTGCTTTGTTTTCTGTAATCCATCTTGAAGCGAATGTACCGTCTTGAATTTCAGAAAGAACTTTCTTCATTTCTTTCTTAGTTTCGTCAGTGATGATACGTTTGCCGATTTCATAATCGCCGTATTCGGCAGTGTCTGAAATTGAGTAACGCATTTTTGCAAATCCGCCTTGATAAATCAAGTCAACGATAAGTTTCATTTCGTGGATACATTCAAAATATGCGTTTTCAGGTGCATAACCTGCTTCAACCAATGTTTCAAAACCTGCTTGCATTAAGGCAGTAACGCCACCGCAAAGAACTGCTTGTTCTCCGAACAAGTCTGTTTCTGTTTCTTGTCTGAATGTAGTTTCGAGAACGCCTGCTCTTGCACCGCCGATACCTGCTGCGTAAGCAAGCCCGATTTCGTGTGCTTTACCTGAAGCGTTTTGGTGAACTGCGATTAAGCAAGGAACGCCTTTGCCTGCAACGTATTCTGAACGTACAGTGTGTCCGGGGCCTTTCGGTGCAATCATAATTACATCGACGTCTGCCGGAGGAACGATTTGATTGAAGTGGATATTGAAACCGTGTGCAAATGCAAGTGTTTTACCTGCTGACAAGTTCGGAGCGATTTCTGATTTGTAAACATCTGCTTGTTTTTCATCAGGAATCAACATCATAATAACGTCAGCCGCTTTTGTTGCGTCTGCAACATTCATTACTTTCAATCCTGCTTTTTCTGCTCTTTCTCTTGATTTTGAACCTTCGTAAAGACCTACTACAACGTTAACGCCGCTTTCGTGAAGGTTAAGAGCGTGTGCATGACCTTGGCTGCCGTAACCGATAATGGCAACGGTTTTGCCTTCTAATAAACTTAAATTGCAATCACTTGCGTAATAAATTTTTGCCATATTTATTCTCCTTTTTGAATTAATAGGAATTATTCTCTATTTTTCGTCATTATTGTATTGCGACCATATCACGATGTCAATTCATATCCATGCTCGTATTGATGATTTTTACTTTTAGAATTTTATAAAAGGTTAAGTTTTATATATTACGGGTAATATTTTCAAAAAACTGTTAAAATATCATCGTAAGAGGTGACTATGTCTAAAATACTTTTATTTACGAAAAATAAAAATCGCACGAATGTTATCGAAGAGAACTTGAAAACTTTTGATGTAGTCTCGTTTGGGGACGAGAATGACTTTCTCGATTTTTTAAAAGACAATTGTCCTGACGTAGTTATCATTGATACGGTAAATCTTAAAGATTGTGTGAATTTCTGCCGTGCGGTTAAATTTACCGCACAGAATAAAAATATTTCGACAACTCTTCTTGTAAATAACGAAGTCGATAACAAAGATTTGTATTTGAAATACGCACATTTCTTCATCTCAGAGCCGTTAAACAAAGAAATTTTGCTTGCAACCATCAATTCCGCACTTAATCTCAAAAAATCTTTGGGCGACCTTGCGGAGAGCAATGCGGAACTTTCTACTAATTTATACCGCTTAAATGTCTTAAACCAAACCGTAACGGAACTTTCGGGTTCTTTAAACAAAACAGATTTAATATCTATTATGACAGACGGTATCGACAAGAGTTTGAGTTATAACCTTTGCTATTCCTTGATTTTTAACTCACATGACGATATAACGCTTGTTATAAATTCCGTTCACGCAATCAGCCCTCGCCTTGAAGAGGCAATAAAATTGCGTGCGATTATGAGTTATAAAAACGTTTTTAAACTTTATACCTCGAATGAAGATGTCAAAGTCGTGAAAAACATCAAGAGAAAAGAGATTGAGTATGACTTGAATGTTTTTAATTTTGACGCATCGCTGCAACAAATCAACATTAATAATAAATTTTTCGGAATTATTGAGGTATTTAGGGAAAAAGAATTTAAAAATGATGATATAAGATGTTTGCAAACTCTTGTTCAACAAGCGACTTTCCCCTTGCAAAACGCTGTTTTGTACGAGGAAATGATGGAGCAGAATAAAAAGTTAGAGGAAATGGAAAAGAAAAAATCGGAGTTTTTCTCGATTGTTTCTCACGAATTAAGAACTCCTTTGACATCAATTCAAAATGCGGTCAAAATCTTGTTGAGTGATGCTTTTGCATCAATTTTGCCCGAAAAAGCGAAACATTTTGTCGAAATGATTGAGAGAAATTGCATAAGAGTTATGTCTATTGTTCAGGATTGGCTTGATTCTGTCAAAACCGAATCGGGTCGTTTTGACTATAAATTTAAAATTGAAAAAATCAATCCGCTTGTTGATGATATTATTCAAACTTTGTCAAATCTTGCGGACGAAAAACGTATTCAGTTGTCTTTTGAGGCGGCGGAACAGTTGCCGTCATTGTATATTGATAAAGCAAGAGTCGGTCAGGTTATTACAAATTTGATTGCAAATGCCGTAAAATATACCCCGAATGACGGTAAAATCGTTGTTTCTTCAAAACTTATCGACTCTGTTTCTATGAAAGAGATGAATTTTACGACGAATAAAGATGTTTTGTTGTCGGAAGAGTACGTTTTGATTACGGTTGCAGATAACGGTCCCGGGATTGCCGATGAGGATAAACCGAAAGTTTTTGAAAAATTCGAGCAGGTTAACGGAACCCTCTCAAGAAGTGTTGGCGGAACGGGGTTGGGACTTTTTATCGCAAAGAAATTTGCAGAGGCTCATAACGGATTTTTGTGGGTTGATTCTGTTATTGGAAACGGGTCTAATTTCTATTTTGCAATTCCTGTTTTGGCGGAAGATGAACGATATGAAATGCAATTAAAACATGATATTTATGATGCGAATAAGGACAAAAAATCGTTCAGTCTTTTGACTTTTTGCGAAAATAAATTGTCGGAAGAACCTTATTTGCTTGAGTTTGTGAAAAAACTTGAAAATGAAAATATTTTGAAGAAAACTGTTGAATCGAGAAGTTTCTATACGGAAACAAAAGAACGTTTCTACTATTCTTTTTATGACATAAATATGAATAAACAGGCGTTCCATTTTATTCTCCAAAGAATGCTCGAATATGCCCAAAATGATAGTGTTTTGCAAGCAGGAAAGAAAATTTATTGGTCGCAGGCAAATTATCCTGAAGATGCGGGCGATTCAGAAGAATTAATCAAAAAATCGAAGAAATTATTGAAAGAGGTATTATAATGGCAAAAAAAGTTTTGGTCGTAGATGACGAACAAGATATCGTTGAAACTTTAAAATTTATGATAGAAATGGAAGGCTACGAATGCCATTGTGCCTATGATGGCGAACAGGGTTTGAATAAGGCGAAAGAGTTGATGCCTGATTTGATTATCCTTGATGTTATGATGCCTTTTGTAAACGGTTATAAAGTGAGCAGAATGTTGAAGTTTGACGCTCGTTACAAGGACATTCCGATTTTGATGCTCACAGCCCGTTCTCAAGATTCCGATAAGGAATTGGGAGAAGAAACAGGTGCGAACGAATATATCACAAAGCCGTTCGACATAAATTATGTCATGGAAAGGGTCAAGGCTTATTTAGGTTAGTATGGAAAAAAATTCAGTCAGCAACAAAACACTTGCAAAATTAAAGTATGACTTGGTAAGAGATCAACTTATTACATACGAAGATTTGGAAAAATCGGAAGAAATTGCAGAGGCACAAAAGCAAAATATCGGTCAGGTCTTGATTAACAAAGGCTTGATTACGGAAGAAGTTTTGCTCGATTTTCTTGCATCAAAAATGCACATTCCGACAACAACTCTCAGTTCTTACAGTATTGATGAAAAATGTTTGAAATATATCACTGCTGCTGAGGCAAGAAAATACAAAATGATTCCTCTGTTTAAAATCGAGGATAGTTTAAGTGTTGCAATGAGCGACCCTTTCGACGTTTTTGCAATAGATAAGGTCTTTGAAAAAATCGGACTTGAAATTGAACCCGTAATTGTGTCGGAATCCTCTATTTTACAGGCAATTGACAAATATTATAAAGACGATTCAGTCGGAAAAATCTCCGTTCTCGACGGCGAAGATACTTACGATTGGACGGAAGAACTCCACAAGACGGGCATGCTGACGACAGATGAGCATACAAGATTACTTATTCGCTCAATTTTGAAACAGGCAATGCTGCAAGATATTCACGAGGTCATTTTTGAACACGGTGAAAACGGCTTGGCTGTTAAGTTCAGAACGGCATCAGATGTCGTTACGACGGGCGAAATCCCCGGAATGATTGAGGCCGCATTTGTTTCTAAATTGAAAGTTATGTCAGATTTAGACCCGAATGTTTCTCAAATTTCTCAAGCGGGTAAGTTGGAATTTCCGATTGACGACGATATTAAATTGACCGCCAGTGTTGCGGCTTTCCCGACTTTGGAACACGAAAGAATTTTGATGAAGTTGTATAAGCCGCCGAAGAAATTATCTCAATACGGACTTTCGCAAAATCAAATCGAACAGTTGCGAAAAGCACTCGACACCCCTGGAGTTATTCCTGTTTGCGGTGCTTCTCTTTGCGGAAAAACTCACATGATTTATTCGATTTTGCAAGAACTTAAAAATCCGAATAAAACTTATATGACAATTGAATCTATTGTTAAGTACAGACTTAAAGGCGTTCAACAGTCCGAACTTAACGAAAATATCGGCTTTAATCTTGATAAAGCAATGAGATATGTCGAATTTCAGGAACCTGATGTGTTGTATTTTGAAAATATTACAACGAAAGAGGGATTAGATTATTTTAGTTCGCTTGTTTTTAAGAATAAAACGATGTTGACGGAATTTTTGTCCGATAACATTGAAGATTTGAGGCAAAAACTTTCATACCCTGATTTTTCAACATTTAAGTCTGTCATTTCGTGTTTGATTTATATTCACGGAAAAGATAATGTCGAAATTTTCACGGGTGACAATTTAAGACGTTTCATCGGTTGATTGTAACGTTTATTTCCAAAAAACAAGTGTTTTCTTGATAAACAACAAAAAGAATTTTATAATATCAGAATGAAAGAGTGATTTATGAAAAAATTTTTTGCAAGTTTAGCCGTTTTATTAGCGATGATATGCTCTCAAAGTGCTTTTGCGGCAATCGTTACCCCGATGGCAGAGGGCGAATTTCAAGAATACATTAATAAGGTCGGTTTTAAGATTTTAAATAAAAACGAAATCGAAAAACACGTTATTTTTAAATACTCTGATAGCGAGGATTTGCACGGAAGTTGCTCTGATGATATGGTCGTTTATGTTCCGAAAGGAATTATAATGAATGTTGAAACAGAGGACGAACTTGCGGCTATTATTGCATTTCAGACTGCATATTGCCTGAAAAACGGTGAGGGCAGAAATGCTCAAGTTTTAGCAAAATTATCCCCGAAAAAATATGAAGAACTTGCGGATAAACGTGCGGTGGATTTACTCGTAAAGGCTGATTATTCCCCGCTTGCGTCGATTATTATCATAAATAAATCTTTTGGCGAAGTTAAAAATGACAGATTTCACCAAAAAACTTCGGTAAGACTTGCAAATATTTATGAATATATTGTTCGTAAATATCCCGAAAAACTTAATAATCCTAAGTTTTCAATGAATATTTATTTTCAAAATTTCTTGCTGACTTCAAGAAAAAATCGTGAGATTTTACAGGAACGTTTGCTTAATGCACCCGATTCGACTGAAAAATTGGAGTATAATTAATTATGTTAAAAAAGATTTTTGTTTTATCGACAGTTTTTTGTATGACGCTTAATTCGGCATTGGCAGACGATTTTCACCGTTTATATAAACCGTTGACTTCGGACAGAATTAAAACGGGAAATTTTGAAGAATTGAACAGAATACCTTTAAAAGTTAAGACGATTGCTGATGTTTCGACGAAAAAGGATTTGACCGAGGGGCAAAAAATCATATTTTTGACGACTGAGGACACCGTTTTGCGTCATAATCGTGTACTCGCTGCGGGAAGCAGAGTTTTCGGAACGGTTGAAACTGTTTCTAAAAATGAAATGAAAGGTATTCCTGCAAATTTAATCGTTGGTGATTTTAAAATCGAATATATGTCAACCGTAAAACTTGAGGGTGAAATTAATAAAGAGGGTGCAAACAGAGCGATTTGGGTGCGACCTTTGCTGCCGTTGCTCTTCCCTGTAAGGGGCGGTCATGCAAAAATCAGTGCAGATGAAATTTTTACGCTCTATTATACGCCGACATCGATTTAGGTGAGCATAATGCTGAAAAATATTGCACTTTTTCTGATAAAAATTTATCAGTTTTTTTCAAAATATACTCCCAAAACGTGCAGATTTTATCCGACATGCTCGGAATATCCCCGCCAAGCCATTGTTAAGTATGGTTTTTTGAAAGGCGGTTGGCTCGGATTGAAGAGAATTTGTCGTTGTCACCCGCTTAATAAAGGAGGCTATGACCCTGTGCCGTAGGCATTTCCATACTTTTGTTAACTTTTGGAAAATTTCCGATAGACATTTTGTTATGTTTTTAATACGATAGACTTACTTCTAAACATCACAAAGGAGAATTATAATGGAAATTATTTTAACAAAAGACGTTCAAAATATCGGCGAAGCAGGCGATATCGTTAAAGTTAAAGACGGTTATGCAAGAAACTTTTTGCTTCCCCAAAACTTAGCAACAAAAGCAACTGCAGGTGCTATCGCTAACAGAGAAAAGAACCTCGCAAGAATCAAGGCTAAGCAAGAAAAATTACACCAAGAAGCACTCGCAGTTTCTGAAAAACTTACTTCTTTCGGAACTATCGAAATTGCTGCAAAAGCAGGAGAAAGCGGAAAATTGTTCGGTACAATCACAACTAAGAGATTGGCTGAAGAAATCCTCGCTAAAACTGGCGTTGAAGTTGACAGAAAAGAAATCACTTTGAGTGCTCCTCTTAATGCTTTGGGAACTTTTGTTATGACAATCAAATTGACTTCAAAAGTTAAGGCTGAAATGAACGTTAACGTTGTTGCTTCAGAAATCATCAAAGAAGAAATTATCTCTGAAGAAGACGAAAAAGAAGCAGAATAATTGCTTTAAAATTAATTCCATAAAAGCCGAGGTGAAAACTTCGGCTTTTATTTTGCCAAAATTTACTCAAATCATATAAAATCTTTGTAAAAAATTAAAAACCTATAATTTTAAAAAGAAAAATATATAAATTTATACAGAAAAGAATTGCTGCGGTTGTGTTTAACAATGAAAAATATTTTGCATTTTGTATTTTGAAATTCAAAGTTCCCAAAATAATAATCAATGCAAAAATAATATAAGTCGCAAGTGCGTATTCCGATTGAGTTTCGAGGATAATTTTAATCATTGCGAGTTGCGAAAAAACAGAGAGAAACATTATCGTTCCGTTAAAAATATTTGCGTTAATGACGGATTTTGCGATTTTTTTGTTTTGTTCATTCTCAACTGCATTAGTCATTTGAGGTATCTCTTTTCGTGAAAACGAATGCACGGACTGCAGTGAATGCCAAAACCAGATTAATGCCGATTGAAACACAGACGGCTACGTCATCGATGAAAATATCTCTCGGAATAGGATATTTGAACAAAACGTTGATGATATTAATCAGAAAATCGGCAGTTGAGGGGAATCGCTTGAAATACCAATAGGTCAGGTTGTTTCCCAAAAACCAAAATGACAAAATATAAATCGGGATAAATGTCATATTGAGTTTAATAAATTGCCAAACAACGTTTGTGTCATTGTCTTTGAACGTGTATTTTTTGTTGAGAGTAAATGATGTCAAAACACCGATGCAATACGATAATGTTGTGGAAATGTAATAGTTGAAATGTATCAAATTCAGGGCGATAAAAGCCGTTATCATAGAAACGGTTGTGTTTACAATTCCGACAAGGCAATATGTAATGAATTCCTTTGGTATTTTGATTTTCATTCGTCCTCTATTCGTTAAAAGTCAAATCTAAATATTGCTTTGCTATTCTTGGAGAACGGTAGCCTCTTGCCAATGCGTATCTTTCGATTCCCTCTGCAATTTCTTCAAACGGTGCCTGAATGCCTCTTTCTTCCGCAATTTGTCTTGCAATTTCGAGGAATTTTTCTCTTGAGGGCATTTGGAAAGTAATCATCAAACCGAATCTGTCGGAAAGTGACATAATTTCGTCGATAGTATCTTCTTTGTGAAGTTCATCTCCCTCACGTGCGGAGAATGTTTCACGTACGATGTGTCGGCGGTTTGAAGTTGCGTAAATGACCGTATTTTCAGGTTGAGCACAAACCGAACCCTCTAATACCGCTTTTAAAGTTCCCATATTGTCATCATCTTCGCTGAAAGTTAAATCGTCAATGAAAATCAGGAATTTCAACGGGTTGTCCGCAAGTTGCTGCATCAAACTGCTGAGGTGCTTGAGTTTGTTCTTCTCGAGTTGAATAACTCTCAAGCCGACTTCGGCATATTCATTTGCAAGAGCCTTGACGCAAGATGATTTTCCAGTTCCTCTGTCGCCGTATAAAAGTACATTGTTGTAGGGATTGCCAGACAGGAACGAAACCATGTTGTTGTTTGCTTTTTGTTTTTGAGATTCGTATTCTTTTAAGTTTTCCAATCTGATTGTGTCGGGGTGAGTTACGGGGAGAAGTTCGCCGTTCAAATCCATTCTGAAAGAATAATACTTTGCAAATTTTCCCGTGCCGTTTTTAGAATAAAATCTTACGTAATCCGAGAGGAAATCTTCCCAAACATCTTTTTTGCCGTAATATTTGAAGGTGTTTGCATAAGACGGCATGCTGTCCGCAATTTTTTCCAATTCGGGGTTGTTTTTTATTAACATACCGACAATATCGTCGTAATCAATCTCGGAGAGAAGTCTTAAAGTTTTTATATCATTTTTGATTGCTTCAATAATGTGAGTCGAAATTTCGTGAAATTTTCCTTTTGCACAAGACAAAGAGAAAACGTTTTCATCGTATAAAATCAAGTCATATAAGTAGTTCGGAAGACTTGCCGATTTGTCCGATTTATATAAAGCCCTACACATTTGAGCATAATATTCGGTTGCTTCTGGATAAATTCTTTCTTTGAAATCTTTTCTGCTGAAAATTTCCAAAATTTTACATAAATTTCCCAAAACCTCATCTTTTTTTAAGTCGGATAAAATGGTTAATGTTTCCGAAAGATGATATAAAGATAAAAAACTGTTTTTCATACTAATCCCCTGTTTATCGATATTATATCTCAATCGGTTTCGATTTTGCAATTAATAAAAATTTCTTAAAAATCAGAGGAAAAATGAGTTGGTTTTAACCGTTTGAGAACTAAACAACCATCAAAATTGTTCCGACAGTGATTAAAATGCAGCCGATAATCATTTTGACGTTCATTGTTTCTTTCAGGAAAACTGCCGATAGCAATAAGACAAAAACGAGGCTGAATTTATCTATCGTAACGACTCTTGAGGTTTCTCCCATTTGCAAAGCCTTGAAATAACAAAGCCACGATAGACCCGTCATTAAGCCCGAAACAATTAAAAATATCCAAGTCTTTTGAGAGATTGACGGGATATTTTGAAATTCTTTGGTTGAAAAAACAATTCCTGTCGAAATCAAAAGAACGACAAAAGTTCTGATTACCGTTGCCAAATTTGAATTTACCCCGCTAACACCTATTTTTGCCGTAATAGCGGTTAATGCCGCAAAAATTGCACTTCCGATTGCATTAAAATCCACATACTGACCTCTTATCCATAAAAATTATAGCACTTTTAAATTGTAAAGATTTACACGATTTTTGAAAAAATTGATAAAATTATAAAAAAGGAGAAAATATGAAATTTCACACAAAATATTTATGGGTGCATACAAAAAACATTCACGACTATATCAATATCACCCGAGATGTCGAGCAGGCACTTTATGAAAGCGGTATTCACGACGGCATGATTTTAGTCAGTGCAATGCACATTACAGCGGGTATTTACGTTAATGACGCCGAAAGCGGACTTATTCAGGATATCGAAAAATGGCTTGAGGATATCGCTCCTTATAACATTAATTATAAACATCACCAAACAGGCGAAACGAACGGCGATGCTCATTTGAAAAGCCTTGTTATCGGGCATGAAATTATTGTTCCCGTGACTGACGGACGATTGGATTTTGGAACTTGGCAGCAAATTTATTATGCCGAATTTGACGGACAACGTGATAAACGAATTTTGATTAAGGTTATGGGCGAATGATAAAGTTACTCGATAAAATTAAAACTGCACAAAATCGAGAGGTCGAACTTTTGGAAATGACCTCGACTTCAAAAAACAAAACAGTCTTGTTGATTGGCGTTTTTCATGGTGATGAACCGCAGGGTGAATTTTTGATAAAAAAATTTATTGAAACGAAAAAAGCCCCTTGTAAAAACCGAACTATTATTATTCCGTGTTTAAACCCTGACGGTAAGGCTTTAGGGACAAGACAAAATTCTAAAGGGGTTGATTTGAATAGAAATTTTCCGACAAAAAACCGAAAAATGCTTGAAGATAAACATTATTTTTGCGGCGACTCGGCGGCGAGTGAGGTTGAAACCCGCTTTATGATTGATGTTTTGGAAAAATATAAACCCGATTTTATTCTGTCGCTTCATGCACCTTATCGGGTTGTTAATTACGACGGAGATGCAAAGTTTTATGCCGAAAAATTGTCTGAAATTACAGGCTATCCCGTTGAAGAGGATATCGGGTATGAAACCCCCGGAAGTTTTGGTACTTATGCAGGCAAGGAAAGAAATATTCCGACGATAACATTGGAACTTCCCGAGGATAAATCTGATGAGGATTTGTGGGAAGAAGTTAAGGGAATTTTCGATTTTTGCACAGATGAAATATAGATTTTACGCCACAAAATGAGTTTTGTAACATCTTTGTTGCATGATTTACTCAAACGGCAATTTTGTGGTATTATTTACCCGAACAAGTAAAAAAGGAAAAAAATAGATGATTTCTGTAAACGATTTAAAAACAGGTTTAACACTTGAATTAGATAACGGACTTTGGTCAGTTATCGAGTTTTTACACGTAAAACCCGGAAAAGGTGCAGCGTTTGTAAAAACAAAATTGAAAAAGATTGAAACAGGTCAAGTAGTTGAAAGAACTTTCAGAGCAGGTGAAAAAGTTGCGAAAGCACAACTTGATAAGAAAGAAATGCAATATCTTTACAAAGAAGGTAATGACTTTGTAATGATGGATATGGAATCTTATGAACAAATGAACATTCCTGCTATACATATCGGTGACGGCGTAAAATACCTTAAAGAAAACATGAACGTTATGGTATTGTTGCACGATGGCAAAATCATCGGTGTAGATATTCCGAACCATGTAGAATTGACCGTTACAGATACTCCTCCGTCAGAAAGAGGTAACACTTCACAAGGCGGTACAAAACCTGCAACTCTTGAAACAGGTGCAGTTGTTCAAGTACCTTTCTTGGTAATGAACGGAGATGTCATTAGAGTAGATACAAGAACCAACGAATATCTTGGTAGAGTATAGGTATAATTGATATGAATTTTGAAACAGATTACATTAAGAAACTTGCGAAGATTTTATCAGATAACGATTTGACTGAAATTTCGCTCGGAAGCGGAGAAGAATCAATCGTAATCAAAAGAGATAAAGAATCTTCCCATGTTGTGACAGAGGTAATGCCGTTGTCACAATGTGTTCAGCCGTTACCTCAACAACCCCAACAGCCTCAAGCACCTGTTGCGGTTGAAGAACCTGCGGCTCCCGAAACACCAAAAGGAACTCCTATTGTTTCACCTATGGTTGGAACGTTTTATGCTGCACCTTCTTCGGAAGATCCTCCGTTTGTCAGCGTCGGCGATACGATTACAAAGGGTCAAGTTGTTTGTATCGTAGAAGCGATGAAGTTGATGAACAAAATCGAATCTGATGTTGCAGGAAAAATTGTTAAAATTTGCGTTGAAAACGGTAAACCCGTTGAATACGGACAAGTTTTAATGTATGTAGAATAATTATAAAAGTTAACAAATTGCACTATTTTAGGGAAAATTTCCGAAAATAGTGCAAAATGTTATTGAGGAAAAAACATGTTCAAAAAAGTTTTAATCGCAAACAGAGGCGAAGTAGCAGTAAGAGTAATTCGTGCTTGCAGAGAAATTGGTATTCCGACAGTAGCGGTTTATTCAGATGCTGATGCGGATTCGCTCCACGTAAGTTTGGCGACAGAGGCATATTGTATCGGACCGGCAGAGAGTGCAAAAAGTTATTTGAACATTCCTGCTATCATTTCGACAGCATTGATTTCAGGTGCTGATGCAATTCACCCCGGATATGGATTTATGTCGGAAAGGGCTGATTTTGCTGATATTTGTGCTCAACACGGTTTTGCATTTATCGGACCTACTGCCGAATCAATCAGGAAAATGGGTGATAAGGCACAGGCTCGTGACACAATGAAGAGCAAAGATATTCCGATTACTCCCGGAACAGATATCATTACAGATATCAAAGCTGCAAAGAAAATTTGCAGAAAAATCGGCTACCCTGTAATTGTTAAGGCAACAGCAGGCGGTGGCGGAAAAGGCATGAGAATTGTCGAAAAAGAAGAGGATTTGGAAGAAAACATTGTTTTCTGTAAAACAGAGGCTCAAAGATTTTTCGGTAATCCTGCCGTATATATTGAAAAATATCTTGTAAATCCAAGACACATTGAAGTTCAAATCCTTGCGGATAAGTTCGGAAATGTTGTATATCTTGGCGAACGTGATTGTTCAATCCAAAGACGTCACCAAAAATTGATTGAAGAAGCACCTTCTCCCGCAGTTAGTGAAAAAATCAGAGAAAAATTGGGTAAAACAGCGGTTAGAGTAGCCAAAGCCGTCAAATACGAGGGCGTTGGAACGGTTGAATTTTTGCTTGATAAAAACAATGATTTTTATTTCATGGAAATGAATACAAGATTGCAGGTTGAACACGGTATTTCTGAAATGATTACGAACATTGATATTGTTCGTGAACAAATCAGAATTGCAGCAGGCTTGCCGCTTTCGATTACACAACGTGACATTGCGATAAAAGGTCACGCTATCGAATGCAGAATTAACGCAGAAGACCCCGATAGAAACTTTTTACCTGCGGCAGGAACCATCACAGGTTACATTGCCCCAGGTGGGTTTGGCGTCAGAGTTGATTCTCACGTATATTCAGGTTATAAAATTCCGCCTTATTACGATTCAATGATTAGTAAACTCATGTGTTGGGCTCCGACTCGTGAGGAGGCAAGAAGAAGAATGTATCGTGCGTTGAAAGAGTATGTTATTACAGGCGTTAAGACAACATTGCCGTTCTATCAAGACTTGATTGAAGATGAAGTCTTTACGGAAGGCAAATTCGATACAGGATTTTTGGAAGATTACAACAAGCGAAGAGCGGAAAGAAATCAGAAAAATTCTTAGTTTAAAAGGGAAAACATGAAAAAGATTATCAGTTTTTTGTTAATTTTTTCAATGTTACAACAGTGTTCGTTACCGGCGTATTCTGCTGTATGGCGTGGACATGCCGAAATTACGGATACCAAACGACCTGAACAACAAGAAATTTTTACGGGTAAAATCGAAAAGATTGAGCAAAAAGAAGTCATCAAAATGGTCGTTTCGCAAGTTTTACAAGGCGGAACGACTTTTGAGGGCGATGAATTTTTTGCAGAAGTTTCATCGGACGTTGAAGGCGGTGGCGGTGTTCTTTTGCCTGTCGGAACGCTTGCTCACGGAACTGTCAGAAATATAGTTGACCCCAAACGAGGGGGACGTGACGGTTGGATTGAGGTGAAATTCGATTCTTTAATCACTCCTGACGGACGGGAAATTCCTATTGATGCAACGATGTCCACAAAAAATTCTGTCCCCAAATCAGTTGCAAAAACTGTCGGCATTGACTCTGCTTATACCGTAACAGGCAGTGTTGTCGGCGGTTTTACGGCATTAAATCTTTTCGGAATTGAGGGAGCTGTTGCAAGTCAGGGCTATACAATTTTAGGCGGATTGGCTGCAGGTGCCGCAATGGGGCTTGTTATGAGCATTGTCCGTAAGGGAAAAGGCGTTTTGATTTCCCGAGGGGACGAGATTAAAGTGACAATGACAACCGATGTCGCTCTTCCTGTTATAAAAAAAGATGCGTTTAAACAGGAAGAAATGAAATATGACGGCTTAGATGTTGATATCACTGATTTGTGGCTTGTTAAAGACCCGTTCGGCGTCAGAAATACTTTTGAACTTACTCTTGATGTCAAAAATGCGTCCGACCACAATTTTACTGCATTTGACGTTGCTGTTATAAATGATTTGAACAGAAAATTTTATCCCGCTTTGTTTTTTAATGATGCAATGCCTTTTTCTAAAATGAAATCGGGTTCGCAGGTCAAAGGGAAATTGTATTTCTCGGTAGATGACCCGAAACGCCATCATTGGCTTGTTTTTTATGATAGAACGACGAGAAAACCGCTCGCTAAAATTTCTCTCGATAACGCAAAACAACAACTCGGTATAAATTTTGACAAAAAAAGAAGTAAAAAATCTAAAAAATAATTGAAAAAGCCCCCAAAATCGGGGGCTCTTTTCGTGTGTGGTGTGTTTGTGTTTGAAAGAGACTTTTTTATTTTTTAAACTTTTTTCATGCTCTCTCTTTTGTTTTTATTAATATAGAACTTTTTGTAAAAAATTGCAAGTTTTTAAGTGTATTTATTACAATTTATATTAAAATTTATTTACATTCAAATTTAAGTACTGTAAAATATACAAGAGAAAGGTTGAAAGAATGTTCAGATTTTTAACTTCAGGCGAATCGCACGGTATATCGTTAAATGTAATAATTGATGGAGTTCCTGCGGGAATTGACATTGATATGGATTATGTAAACTCTTGGCTTGCAAAGCGTCAGGTCGGATACGGTCGAGGCGGAAGAATGAAAATCGAAACGGATAAAGCCTTTATCAAATCAGGCGTAAGGCTTGGCAAAACGACAGGTGCTCCGATTGCAATCGAGATTGTAAATCGTGATTTTGAAAATTGGAAAATCCCGATGTCGTCCTCGCCTGTTGAGATGACAGATGAAAATGTCGAAAAAATTTTGGCAAAAGAAATTACGAATGTTCGTCCGGGGCATGCTGATTTTGCAGGTGCAATAAAATATAATCAAGATGATGTTAGAAATATCCTTGAGCGTTCGAGTGCGAGGGAAACGGCTGCAAGAGTTGCTGTTGGTGCTATTGCAAAGTCGATTTTGAAAGAATTTGGTATTGAGGGATTTTCGCATGTTTTGCAAATCGGCTCGATTAAGGTTGATGAAAATATTGTTCCCGATTTAAAAACTATTGAGGGAAATGACCTCAGAGTGGCGGATTTAAAGGCTTATGACTTAATGAGAGCCGAAATTGATAAGGCAAAAGAAGAGGGTGACACTTTGGGTGGAAAAGTTGAAGTTATTTACTCGAATATGCCTGTCGGCTTGGGTTCTCACGTTCAGTGGGACAGAAAATTGGACGGTCAAATTGCTCAGGCTGTTATGAGTATTCAGGCGGTTAAAGCGGTTGAAATAGGCATGGGCGTTGATGTTGCCCAAAATTCAGGTAAAAATACCCATGACGAAATGTTTTTTGAAAACGGAAAAGTTGTCAGAAAAACTAACAATGCAGGGGGACTTGAGGGCGGTATGACAAATGGGGAAAATCTCGTTGTAAAGGCCGCTATGAAAGCAATTCCGACTATGAAAACTCCGCTTTCTTCTGTAAATTTAAAAACAAAACAGGCGATAGATGCTCATTTTGAGCGTTCTGATACCTGTGCTGTATCTGCTTGCGGAATTGTTGCTGATGCAATGGTTGCAACGGTTTTGGTCAATGCTTTTATGGAAAAATTTGGTCAGGATAACCTTGAGCAAATGAAAAGAAATTATGTGGCTTACGAAGAAATGTTGAGGGAACGATTTGAATAAAAATATTGTTTTGGTCGGTCTTTCTGGAAGCGGTAAAACCACTATCGGCAACATCTTGAGTGATTTGTCAGGTTATGATTTTATTGATACTGATGCGATTATTGTCAAATTGCAAAATCGTTCTATTAATAATATTTTTGCGACAAACGGTGAAGGTTTTTTTCGTGACCTCGAAACGCAAGTGACGAAAAAGGTTTCTCAATTCGGAAGTCAGATAATTTCAACAGGCGGTGGAATTATTTTGAGAGATGAAAATTTGAAAAATCTTGATAAAAACGGTATCATTTTCTATCTCAAAACTTCTGTAAATACGCTTTTAAAAAGGCTTGAGGGCGATAATACAAGACCGCTTTTAAAAACTGATGATGTTAAGAAAAAACTTGAAAATATGCTTGAAATCAGAGAAAAATTGTACGAAAAGGCTGATGTGACGGTCGAAACGGACAATTTATCTCCGATTGAAACAGCAAAAGAAATTTTGAGGATTTATAATGAAAGAAGTTAATGTAGGTATAAACGCTACGGCTGCAAGCGATTATTCGATTTATATCGGTGAAAATTTTCTCGAGCAAGCAAATGAGTTGATTAAAAAAACTTGCAAAGCAACAAAATATTTGATTATCACGAACGAGAAAATTGACGGACTTTGGGGCGATAAACTCAACATTGAAAACGCCGAAAAGTTCATTATTCCTGACGGAGAGAAGTATAAAAATTTTGAAACATTGATATCAATTTTGAACAAAGCGTCGGAGTTGAGATTGGACAGAAAATGTGCGTTTGTTGCGTTTGGCGGTGGCGTAATCGGTGATATGACAGGGTTTGCGGCATCAATATATCGTCGTGGTGTCGATTTTATTCAAATCCCGACGACTTTGTTGGCACAGGTGGATTCTTCCGTTGGCGGAAAAACCGCTGTTAACAATGAATTTGGCAAGAATTTAATCGGAACATTTTATCAACCGAAATTGGTTATTGCGGATACGAAAACGCTTACAACGCTTGATGAAAGGCAGTTGAAAACAGGCTTGGCGGAAGTTGTTAAATATGCTTTCATTGAAAAATCTTGCGGTGAGGATTTTAATTTCTTTGAATTTTTAGAGAAAAATGTTGAAGAAATTAAAAAATTGAACTTGCAATTTGTTGATGAAATGGTTGAAATTTGTTGCAAACTCAAGGCTTCCGTTGTTCACAAGGACGAAAAAGAAAACGGTTTGCGTGCGATTTTAAATCTTGGTCACACTTATGGTCATGCACTTGAAAAATGTTCAAATTACTCTGTATTCACGCATGGAGAGGCTGTTGCCGTCGGGTTGCAGGTTTGTTTTGATTTAAGTTTTGCGATGAACTTAATTGACGATGAATATTATGACAGAGCAACGAATTTGATTAATAATTTTGATTTCAGTTTGCCTGAACATGAATATTTTGAGCCTCAAAAATTGATTGATGCGATGAAATTTGACAAAAAAGTTGAGGCGGGAAAGGTCAGATTTGTGCTTCCGACAGGAATCGGAGAGGTGCAAATTTTTGACAATGTTGACCGTGAAATTCTGTCTGAAATATTAAAATAAATCAATAATTTGAAGTATAAATACTTTCTGTGTTACAAGTATAATAGTAAATACCCTGTAAGTAGCAAAGGAGAATTTATGAAAATTTTAATGTCAAACGATGACGGAATGTATGCTGTCGGTATTTCCGTGTTGGCAAGAGCGTTGAGCAATGCCGGTCATGAGGTTTATATTGTCGCACCTGACCAAGAAAGAAGTGCAGCAGGTCACTCTTTGACATTGCACACTCCTTTGCGTGTAACTGAAATCGAACCTCGTTACGGTGCAAAACGTTGTTGGAAAACAAACGGCACCCCGGGTGATTGCGTAAAAATTGCAATTAACGCTATTTTAGAAGAAAATGAACTTCCTGATATGGTAATTTCAGGCATCAACCACGGTCCGAATTTAGGTTCTGACATTATGTACTCAGGTACCGTAAGTTGTGCTATGGAAGGTGCGGTAATGGGTTATCCGAGCCTTGCGGTTTCATATTGCGGAAACGATTTTGTTCCTCACAATTTTGAATACACTGCAAACTTGATTGTGAAATTTTTACCGAAATTATCAGAAATTAATTTCCCGAAACGAACGATTATGAACATCAATGTTCCGGGTTGCAAGGAAGAAGACATCAATGGTGTTGTTATCACAACTTTGGGTGCAAAAACTTACTCAAACGAATACGAAAAACGTATCGACCCTCGTGGAAAAGAATATTATTGGATGGCAGGCGAATTAGTAACTGACGGAAAGAATGACAGAACAGACATTAACGCAATTCGTTGGAACAAAGTTTCTATCACTCCTGTAACGTTTGAAATGACGCACAGAAGCATTATTCCCGCTTTAGAAAAAGCATTTTGTCCTGACGGCAAATGTGATTGGCTCGAATAGTTTTTACAAAAATATTAAAACCGCCCCGAAAGAGGCGGTTTTTAGTTTATTTTTTCGGTTCGATTTTAAGTATATGATAATAAGGTGCCTGTATCAGGCTCAAATCATATTTTTCGCTATATTTTTTATCAAAGTAAAATTCTTTGTCCAAATGGTGCATAGACGGTACATTGATTAGAAACACGCTGTTTTTGCCCGTATTAAACATCTCCACAAAATGTTGCAGGTTTGTTTTGTTCGGAATGTAATCATGCTTGTAACAGTAAATATCGTCGTTCACCCAAAGTGCATTTTTGTTGTAGGGGAAAAATTCCGAAAAATTATTGTTGAAAACATAAACCATTTTATGTCTTTTTGCTTCTTCTGAAATGATGGAGCCTAACTCACGATAAGTCAATAAGGAATAAAATGATGTATTAAAACTTTGTGTTGAAATGACGTATAAAATCAGTATCCACGAAAAGAATTTGTATTTCATTTCAGCAAAAATCGATATGAAAATTATTTCAAATCCGTAAATAAAATAAAAATATTGTGCGGATAAAATATCTTTCCAACCTGCAATAACAAATGCGGTTACGTAAAAACTTATGAAAAAGTATATGAGATAGTTTACAAATTCCTTTTGTTTGTCGTTGAAATCGGGGAAAATTTGTTCTTTAAAAAACGCTGCTGCTATCGTTATTGTGGTCAAAATTGCAAGCGTAAACGTTGGTCCGAAATTTTGCAGCAATATTTCGGCAGCAGAGCAATTTTCTATCCATGATTGAAATTCGGGGGCAAAATAATTTCCTTTTATCATAACCGTGATTAAAAACGGCAAGAATGACAAACCGATTATAAAAAATGAAAGTATAAAATTTCTATAATTTTTATCTTTTTTGAGGGCAATGTAATATATTCCGTAAAGGAAATTTACAAAAAGGAAAATAATGCAGTACAAATGGGTGTTAATGAGTAATATTCCAAATACCGCCATTCCGATATAATCGGTTATTTTTTTTGTTTCCAATGCTCTGAACATAAAAAACACAAAAACAGGTGCCAAAACAAATGCCACGTTGTAACTGCGGCAGATTTGCGAAAACGATATCGCATAAATCGAAACTGTCGTGACAAGTGCGGAGATAAGTCCGACTTTTTTTGAAATTCTGTCTTTTGCAAGCAAGTAAACGGAGAAAATTCCAAAAGAGCCGATTATTGCAAAAATTGTTCTGAAAAATTCTCCATCATAACTGAATCTTGAAAATATTTTGTATAAAATATTGATTAACGGCGGATTGCCCATATCATCAAGGACGCCAAAATATTTGTCATAATAATTTCCGCCTGCTTTAAAAAAGAGAACCAACTCATCAAACCATAGCGGATATTGAGCAGATTCGTTCAGTCTGAGAATTGCTCCGAGCAGAAAAATAATTCCAACTGTCACATAACAACTGATTTTTATTCGTGAACGAGGCAAAATAATAATGCCTAAAAACACCAGTATCCAAGGGAAAATGTATTTGTCCCAACAGTAGATTGACGATAAAAAATCCACGACAAATCCGTTAATATGCCCCTTGTATTGGCTTTCACACAAGTTCGGGAGCGTTAAATAAATTGAATTTTTATCAGAAGTCTTTTCAAAAGTTTGTATATTTTTGTTGTCAAAAAAATACATCTTTTCCCCGACAAAAACGATAGCCGACCCGATATTATTTATGACTTTTTCGGCTTCTTTTTTATCTCCGTTAATTTTGATTTTCAGGCTTTTTACGGGAAAAAAATACTCTGTTTGCAAGGAATTAAGATTGTCCGTTTTATGGAAAAATCGATTTTCTTCCCAATAGATACACTCATTTTGGCTCATATCCGA
>SAMEA104315428__coassemble_925_pt1 | contig 26651 bp, 43 predicted proteins | sample SAMEA104315428__metabat2_low_PE_039 | metagenome-assembled genome bin SAMEA104315428 (sample SAMEA104315428) | gut metagenome | biome: Monkey gut; feature: monkey-associated habitat; material: faeces | place: China | collected 2013
AAAACATTTAAACCTCACTTTCTACATCACCCTCGGCGTAATAGAACGTCAATTCTTTTGTTGTTCCAGCGTATTCAAAAGCAATCTTGTCGCCTTTTTGGCAAGGTATATAGGCTTTGCCTCCAGACCATGCTGTCTGTGAACTATGAACTCCAAAATTGTTGACACTTTGATTACTTAGTCTTATACCGCCCTCTCGACAAACACCGCAATACCAACCATTGGCGGGGGCAACATAAATTGCTCCACTTGCTCCGACCGTTTGATTTTCAAATTTAGCAGACGGCATTGCAAGACCCGCTACAAATGATTTACCGCTTGTTGTAATATTGGGCGAAACATCTCTTTTGAGATATGTATCGGCAATGACGTTGCCGTCACCGTCCTCAATTGCCTGCGAACTATATGGTAGTAGAATTTCGTCATTTTCGTTTTGTAGATATACTCGTTTTGCTTCTGTTGTTGTCATTTGTTATTACTCCGTAATTTCTACATATTTAATTTTGCTCGATGCGGTCTTAATTTTTGCATCAACTTCCGTTTTAGTGTACGCATCAGTTATGCCGTAACCGCTAAGCGTTGTTGCCTTATCCGCTTTGCCCGCAATGCTTTGGTGTGCCGTCAAAAATCCGCTGTCGTTCGTCAACTGTGACGTTTTAGACGGAATATCTGTACTGTTTGCTTTGGTGTTTAGTTCTGTTTTTGTTGCAAAGGTTTGTGCCAAGGCTGTTTTATTTACAGAAATAACAGAATTGGTAATTGTTATCCCTTCACCCGATGTGTAAACATCAACCAAATCTTTAACCAATATGTAAATGTGCGAACTGTCTGCGTTTGCAAGAACCAAATCTAAGTATTTATCACCCACCGCATACCCTGACACGGGCTGATTTGCGTTCGTACAGGTTTTTAGACTTCCGGACTGTAAAACCATATCTTTTGGGATATTTATGCTCGCCCCGACTTTTGTCCCGTCCATTGTTAATCTGTATGTGGCAACTTGCCCGCTCTCTGCGGTCGTTTCTTTAACGATGCTATATACGGGCGGTGTTGGTACGGTAATGTTGATTGTCTTGTTTACGGGTGTTTGAATTGTGCCGTTAACTTTTAAAGTTTCGATTTTGTTAACTTGAGCGTTTGCCTCAACCCCTTCGAGAGTGTCGCCATTTGCGTTTTTGACAAGTTCCGCAAGTGTCCGAGGCATTAAATTGTGGGCGTTTTCATCGATAAATCGAATTTTGCGAATTGTTTCATCTGTCATAATTTTCTAATCCTCTACATAACTTAAATTGTCTGAAATTTGTGGGTCGATAAGGATTGTGTCCCCGTATTCCCTGTATTTTACGTTACCGACATAAAAATCTGTTTTGTTATTTTGGTTATCCGTAACGCTTAATTTTGTGCCTGATACGGTTACAGATTTAACTGCGGCAATAAATTTTTTATAAAAATTTTCGATTTTGTCCCAGTTATCATTCAGTGCCTGTGTGATGTTAAATGTTTTTTTTCCGTCTTTTTCGGGTTCGTACTGAAAAAGATTAAGTTTTTCGGTGTATTTTCTCATTTTTTATTCCTTTTTTGTAAAAAATCTGCTTTAATCGAAGAATGAAAAGAAAAGATTTAAAAAAGATTATATCGATTGCATCTGTTTTGGTTGTGCTTATTTGTGGGTATTTGTACGCAGGAACTTATCCGTTTAAAACGGTTTATTCGCCAATGGTCAAAGATGAAAACCACAAATACAAGGAAAAGCACTATGTACAGGCATATTGCAAAGGACAAATCGAGTATCGTCTGCCCGACAAAACGAGAGTTGATTGTCTAACGGACGAATACGCAATCGAGTTCGATTACGGTAATAAATGGGCTGAGGGAATCGGGCAATCTTTGTATTATGCAAAGAAAACGGGCAAGAAACCCGCAATCGCCTTGATTTTACGCTCTGAAAAGGATAATAAATATATCGAAAGAATTAACGCAGTCGATAAAAATATTAAAGTGTTTCCTATTAAGGCTTACCAAGATTAAAAAGCAAAATGGTCGATTGTATGTGTTTCGAGTTCTTCAATCGGCATTACTTCATGAATATCCTCAATCAATAAGTATTTGTAAATCAAATAATACGCAAGATGCGAGGGTTTAATTACATTTATTGCATCAATCAAGGCTTGCAAATCTTCGGGTATGCCATACTCGCCGATAAATTTCAGTTGGATTTTGCCGTTAATAAAATCCGCCTCAACCTCGCCATTTTTCCACGCTTCGCATACCATTTGTATAAGTTTAATCGAGTTATGCCCGTAACCTCTCCACCTTGCACGAATAACATCACGGCGATTGTCGAGAGTTTGTGTTGCTTTGGGGATAATTTTTAATAACTTTTCCATAAAAATAACCGCATTTAAGGTCATTTTGTTAAAATAGAAGTTATTTTTTGTTTCTGTTGCGGCTTTGTCCAAATCTTCAACAGCCAAACAAACCGCTTTTGCAAAATCCCGAAATAAAATATCTTTTTTAAGAAATCTTGAAACGACTTTTAGCGTGTAGTTAAAATAATCGGTCATTGCTTATTACTCCGATAAGTTCGTAAACGTCTTTAATACGGCAACTTCGGCGGTTGTTTCGGTTTCAGCAACGGCAATATTTTTAACATCATTGTTGATTTTTAAATCCGAATAATCCAAAACGCCCTCTGCATCCAAGATTGCATTGCCGATTTTTGCAAAAGAAACAAAATTTTGCTCAAAAGCAATTTGCTTTAAATACGCCTTAATCTCTTTATTTACGGCAACTATTACTGTATCTTTATCGTAGCCGCTTACAAAGACCAATTTTGCAGAAATATTCAAATCCTTTGCGGTCGCTTTTTCTGCTGTAAAATAAGCACCCAAAGGGGCTTTGCCAAGCCCGCAACCCCAACCTTTTTTAGTTCCGTCAGATTGTAATTCGTAGGGGTCGATATAGTCTTGAACGGCAGATACAAGGCTATCGCTTGCAGGCTCGCCGTCATTGCCGAGAATTATACCTTTAACGGTGTTATCGCCATTCCACAGTGGTTTTATTTTAACCTTGCCAACACCTGAAACATTTAAGATTTCTTTTTTGTAAAAATTATCGTTCCCAGACACAATCGGTTCGGAAATATCCGAAATATAGCGGTCGTAGAGTTCTTCTTTTGTTTCTTCCTCGTATCCGCCCGTGAAGGCATTTTCATTTGTTACAGCGGTAAAATTACCTTTGTAAGTAACAAATTCTGTTATCTGTCCGACAGGCACATTGCCGATTTTTCCTGCGGTAAGACATTCGGCTTTAACCGTTCCGCTTTCTGTAATTTCTTTTGTTTCAAGGACTTTAAATTGCAAACCGTCTTTTGTTGCAAAAATGTTGCCTAAAGTTACGGTGTCCGTACCTGTTAAAGTAAGTTCACCGCTTGCAAAAGTTGCTTGTCGGTGTTCCAAACCTCGAAGTTGATATATTAAATTTGCCATATCTTCTAAGGTGAGATTGCGAATATCTTTTAAAGCACTTGCAACGTAATTTATATTTTGCCACATTTTTTCAAGCGGAAATGAAACCGCACGAAAAAAATCCCAAGCAAATTCGCCGATATTTTTTTGATATTTGTCGGACAGATTTTGTAAGAGTTCTGCCGTTAATTCAACATTTGTTTTGTTATCCATAGATTTTAAAAGCCTCTATTTTATCTGTCCAAATTACGCCATCGATAAGTCTTGCAACAATTTTTATAAATAAAGAAGTACCGACTTTATACAATTTGACATCTTGTATTTCCTTAATTGCAGGGTGAAGTTTTGCACTTGTCTGTATCTCTTTTTTTAACTGCACCATTTCTATTCCGGAAAGACTTTTTTGCCCTCTGATTTTCAAAAGTGACGTTCCAAAATCTGTACCGGCATAAATTGGAATAGCGTTAACAGGCGTAAAAATAAATTTAATAAACCAATTCCGAATATTTCTATAATCTTTTATAAGTTCTACATTCCCGTTTTTGATGACCGTTTGAGAGGTTTCGGGATTGTAATCAGGCGTATAACATAATTCTGTTGAGATTATTTTATTATTGTTCTCTGTATTTTCGTTTTTTGATGAATTGTAAGAATTTTGAGGAAACATACATATAACCTTTTTTACCATTTAGAATATCTTTGTCATTCCGAACTTGTTTCGGAATCTGTACATCAAAGACCCTGAAATAAATTCAGGGTGACACAAACGGTCATTCCGAACAGTCTTTTGCTTCAGCATCTATTATCTTTTAAGTTACCTTATCTGTTAAAAGATACACATCTAATTGTTCCAAACTTGCTACTGCAACAAAATCACCTATTTTTAAATCGCATTTGAGATTTAAAACTTCCGTAGATACTTTTGTTATAGCCTGTGCTAAAAATTCAATCGCCTGCGGCATATTGCAAGGTAATTGCGTAAAAGAATGTATTTCCTGTACTGACATTGCCTGTGCTAACAAATTCGGCACATTTAAAGACAAATCGAAAGTCTTGTCTATTTCGCATCTCAGACGGAATTGCTCGGAAATATAAAGGTCGTCATCTTCTGTCAAAATTACTTTTCCGTCAAAAATTGAAACCTTAATTGGTGAAAGATTGACTATTTTCCCGATATATACAGGTTTCAAATCAATAGGATTATCTCTGCCTTTTAATGCACCTTTAAGAACATTTATTAAGTTATCTTCATGTTTTGTCATAGAATAGTGAACTTTTATTTTTAGTATGCGTTAATACTATTGGAGTGTTAATATGATAAAAAAATTGTTTTCTGTTTTATTATTTTTGTGTTTGTTTCAATCAGTTGTGTATTCTTATACCCTTGAGGTTACGGAATGGGACCAAACAGAAGATACACAGTTATACAAAAAACTTGATGAGGCATATTGGAAAAAACATTATGTTGACGAGCACACCATTAATGGTGGTCCTAATGCATATTACAAAGAGGTCCTTGAACCATACGAACTTAATAAGAAGAAATGGTCAGAAGTTCCCCAAAAGTATTATAAAATTGAGACTAAGTAGTTTTTTGTTCTCTTTTCTTTAGATTTACTGCAATTTCTTCTCTATTTCTATAAATCCTATGGTTTGCAGAAGTTATAAGGTATAACCCATTTAATCCGTATTCATCTATATCGAGAGGTATTATTACGCCTTTACCTGCTCTGTGGTCCGCTATAATATTAAGACTGATTTCTTCCGTTACTCTATTTAATTCAATTAGTTTATCTTTTGCAATTCTTTGCGGGTTATTTTTTTTATCTGTGTCAATTTTTTCAACGTGAGTGAGCATTCCATAAGTTAAAATGCTATCATTTTCCTGTAAAGGAAAATTCCTTGTTATTTTATCATTCGCATTATCTGTAACAATAACACGATTTTTCAAATTCTGAATTGAATGTTTTACGCTTATGTTATTTTGTGTTGTGAAACTGTCAAGCAAAAGTGCATCTGCAACAACTGCAATTAACTCTTCGACAACTTGATAACGTCTGATATTTAAACCGCCATTTTTGCAATCGATGTAAGTATCTTGCAATCCACCCTTTGCTCGCTCCAATTCAAGCATTTCTTTTATAATATCGCCAAAAGTTTCACCCTTGTATATTTTTTTAATAGTCTGCGTGAAATTCGGTATATTTAAAGAAAATTGATTTTGATTGTTAAATTCACCAATTTTATATTCTGAGCATAAGGCTATTATAGCCCTTCTGATATTTTCACCTTTAAACTGCTTAACGACTTGATTTTTATTCAAATAAAATCCTACATCAAATCCGATATATTTATAGACATTTCTATCGTTTGTGTGTTCTTCGTCTGTAATAAAGCCAACATAAAAAGGGGTAGTTTCTCCAACTTCGCAAATTTCTATTCTATTCAAGACCGTTTGACCGTTAATTTCCGAAGTAAGTCCGAAATCTTGAATTGAAGTAAATTCAAAGTTAGTGGCAACGTCATTGATATTTTCCGAATATGAAAACTCAATTATTGAATTGTTTATAAGTCTGCCGTTGAGATAATAATCGTACATTTTTATTTACTGATTTTCTGAATTTATTTTTGTGATGATAAATTTTAAATCAACCCAAATTTTCGGAGTGCGAAACGAGTTGATGCATTTTGTGTTAAATTGCCTAACGTTTGAGTCCAATTTATTGGAAACTCAAAAGTTTCTTCATTAAATTGATTGATAATTAATGTGTAGTTAATATCACCGACTTTATCAACTTTATAGTCAAACTTTTTAACTACATAAAAATTATCTGCATGAACCCTAAATAACTCTTGACCGTTTTCTTGTGTATCAAATTGCCAATCATTATTTCGAGTTGTGTTAAATTCATCTTTCATCATTTCAAATGAAAAATCCCAATCGAACGCAATCAAACGAAACGGTAATTGATTATTTTGCCTTTCTATGAAAAAATCCACATAATCAAACCCGTTTACGTTACTATGTCGATTTTGCCAAGAATAGTCTTTGTTTACAGGAAAAATGCTGTCAATGGTTATTGTTTGCAAATTACTTTCAGACGGAATATTATGTTGTGTCATTACGCCTTTTAAGTTTGTTATATCGCTATCCTTCGGAAAAACCAATTCAGGCGGAACAACAGGAAGTATAAGAGTTTCTGTTTCATTATCATTTGTTATGTTAAAAATTTGTCGATAAGTTTCTGATTGCGACAGTCGATTATAAATGTTAAATCCCTCTTGTCGTTCTCTTGCAATAATTATGTCCATTATGTCGCCAAAGCCTTTTTGAGTTCTTGTCCGAGTTCAATTTTTATTTTGTTTAAAAATTCACTATTTCCGATAATATCGCCATAGAAATTGATATTTATCATTCTTTCGGTGTTATTTGTTGTTGTGTTGTAATTTTTGTTTTCGTTTGCGGTCAAGACACGTTCGCCCTTGTGCAACTCCGCAACATAGCCGTTAAAAGGTACGTTTGCAAGTCCGTTAGCGTGCGAACCGTTGATTTTTACCGCTTGTCCGTTCTTTATTTGATATTGGTTTTTGTCCCACGTTTTACCTCTGCTATCAACAACGTATTTTATTTGTGGTTTTGCATCGGGATTTTTCGTAACAGTTTTAACTTCGCTCGGTTGCAATTTTAGGAAACTTTTCATCGCCTCTATGGCGGTTTTAACGGCTTTGGTGACTTTGTCCCAATTTGCCACCAATAAAGCAATTCCGCCGACCAAAACCCCAACACCGACCGCTATTAAGCCGATAGGATTTGCAAGCATTAAAGCATTCCAAATGCCTTGTACAATATTTATTGCCGCAATAGCATCTTTCAAAATTTTAATGGTGGCAATCGCCTTTGAAATGCCTTGATATGCGAGAAAAGTTGAAAGCAAACCCGATGCAACAGGCAACAAAACATTAATATTTTCTATAACAAATTTTACTGCACTTGCTACCGCTTTAAAAACCGGCACAACCGTTGCTTTGATTTGCGGCATATTACTTTGCACTGTGTCGGCTAAACTTTGAAATATCGGCATCAAATCAGCCCCTACGGTATAAACGCAACCTTGAAAAGAACGTTTTAGCGTATCCATTGTGTCTGTAAATTTAACAGAGGCATTGACCGCCTCGTCAGACATTCCCATACCCAAATCGTTAAACTTTTTGCGGAGTTCTTCGACCCCTTTTGCGTTTCCGTTCAAAAGAGGGGCAAGTTCCGTTGCAGATTTCCCGAACAGTTGCAAGGCAAGAGCGGTTTTTGTTGCACCTTCGGGCATTTTTTGCAATTTGTTTAATGCCTCAAACATAACGGTTTCAGTCGATTTCATACGACCTTTTGTATCTCTTAAAGAAATACCAAGACGATTAAACGTCAAAATGTATGACTTTGTTCCTAATTTTGCACCGTCCATAGCCTTTGTGAGTTTACTCATTCCCGTTTGCATCATAGAGATGTCAGCACCGTTTTGAGAAAAAACGTAGTCTAACTCTTGATATGCCTTTCTCGACATTTGCATTTTTTGGCTCATTTTGTCGATTTCATCGCCGTGTTTCATTGTTTGTTGAACAGTTGCAACAGTAACGGTCGCTAATGCCCCCAAACCGACCATAGCAGTTTTGCAGGCATTTTTTAATCCATCGCCGAGTTCTTTTTGAAATTTAGAAATCGCTTGATTAGCACGCTTTAACTCTTTTTCGGTAACACCGATTTTGTCTGCAACCTCTTTAAGTTTCGGCGAACATTCATCTTTTAACGCTAATACTAAACCGATTGTTTTGGACATAACTTATACCTTACGCTTGACAATGTTATCGTGTTGTGATAATATGATAATATGATAACAGATTTTTATTGCAAAGAAACCGAAAATATCTTCAATGGCATTGACAGTAAGAAGTTTAAAGCAATTCAAAAAGTAGCAAAAAGAAAACTTGATATGTTGCATTTTGCAGTTTGTGAAAAGGATTTACTCGCTCCACCGTCAAACAGATTTGAACATTTAAAAGGTGAATATAAAGGTTTTTGCTCAATAAGAATAAACGACCAATTTCGTATAATGTTCAAGTTTGAAAATGGAAAAGCCTCAAAAGTAAGAATTATCGATTATCATTAAAGGAGTTAATAAAAATGGAAATTAGACAATCAACACACCCTGGGGAGATTTTACTCGAAGAATTTGTAAAACCTTACGGACTAACCCAAAAGAAACTTTGTGAATTACTTGGAGTTGGTATTAAAACAATCTCGGAAATTTACAATAAAAAAAGAGGAATCTCACCTTTAATGGCTTTAAAACTCGCCAATTTGTTCGGAACAACTCCCGATTTTTGGTTAAATGCTCAAAATGCTTATGACTTATACCAAACATACGAAAAGCAAAAAAGTGAAATCGATAAAATCGAAAAAATTGCATAGTTTTTAAATATTATTTATTCTTTTGCTTTTTTCTCGTTCTTCCTTCAATATTAAACTTGCCTGTAAAAATTCGAGAGAACCGCTTTCGGTGAAGTCCGAAAGTTTCAATTTTACAGCCCCTACGCCGACATAATATGACAATGTGAAAAGCACATCATCATTCATTATTGCTTTTTTATGGTGTTGATATCCGTTCTTGATACATAACCGTAAATTTTAAGAATATGGTTGCCTAAAGCCCAAAAATCGAGTGCGAAACCGTCAAAAAACATTTTAACAACATCAAACGGCTCGACAGGCTTGTATTGCTCCTGAAATTCTTTCGTTTGAAACATCGGGCATGATTGGTAAATCAATTTGCAATATGCGGTTTCATTTCCTAATTTTTCTGAAAGTGTAACATTTTCTTGTATTTTATCCGATGCAATTTTTGCAATTTCAATATCTAAGTCCAAAGCCTCAAAATGATACTTCATTTCGAGTGGTTTAATTGCATTTCTTCTTTCCAAAATCTGTGTGATTGTGAGTTTTTCTGTCATTTTAATATTCCTTTTTAAATAAAAGGAATGGGTAAAAAATACCCATTCCGACCGTACGGCATCGCTCGTCAGCGATTATCGGGCAATATTAGCACTATTGCGGGGCATTCGCCTACGCAAAATCCGCCTCTAATGCCTCAAAACTGTATTCTTCCGTTGTAAGTTTCTTCGCCTCGAAATCCAAAAGGGCGATTTCCTCTAATGTTACGCCCGTAAAAACAACCCTTGCGTTATCATTCGCCGAAGGGTCGTTTACTGAACCAACAAGTCTGATTGCAGGAGTTATTCCTCTTTTCCAATTTTCAAAAACGGCTCTCGGGATATCGTAATCGAGACGAGAAAGCGTGAAACTTCCCGAAATCTCGTAGCCGACAAGTTTTCGAGCCTTGCCCATAACATTTGTGGTGTTTACATCTTCGTAAACACCTTTGCACTTGCCTTCAAATTTAGAAACATTGCCGAGTTCTTTGTCTGTGCCGTCTATGTTTATATAAAGCGTTCCGTATGTTCCCGAAACGACCTTATTCGCATCTATTGTCATATTTTGTTATCCTTTCTCACTTATGCCATAATAACCGTTGCTTTAAAATCTTCCATTGCATCTAAGAACTTAACCTTAATCTGCGGAATAACATAAGATTGATTCGTCATATTTTTAACGGTTTCATCGTCCCAGTCTGCCGCCTCTTTTTTGCCGCTTGCGAGCCACATATTTCGTTGAGCCTCAACGTCCGTGTCGATAGTGTTGTTATAAGAACCGTCTAATATACCCGCCTCAACAAGTTCGTTAAAATAACCGTATTTGCAAGCATCATAAAAAAGTTGCTGATTTACATAAGTGTTTTTAAATTTACCTTGATAAGATTTTTTAAAGGCATATTTTAAATCCACATCTACTCGTTTTGCACATTCAGCGTATGTGATTTTTTTGAAATCCACGGGAGTGTCAGCACCTGTTGATTTTAAAGAAGTGTAGCCGTTAGCGAATTTAACACATTCCAAATCTTCATCAAACTTGTAAAAACACGTTGCCTCTGCAAGAGTTTCGGGTAGTTCAACTTCTTTGTACTTGTCGATTTCTTTATAGAGAATGGATTTTGAGTAAGGGCAACCAGCCATAATGCCGATTGCATAAGGAAGTAAGCGGACACCCTCAACGGTCGTGTCGTCTTGAAGTGTTGCGGACGGCGTAACGAAATTGACGACATATTGGCTATCCTTTGCCACATTGTAGCAGAGTGCAAATTTCTTTAATTCAACCGCAAGTGATGCAACTTTGTCTTGCTCGTCTGCAATATCTGTGAAAACCCAATCAAATTTTTGTTTTTTAAGTACATCTGCGACATCGTCAATGCCTGTTTTTGTTTCAAACACATTAACTTTTTTAACGCCGTTGTCAAAAATATCCTCAACGTCTGTTTTTAATTGTCCTGTGATATCTGTAATTCCGACAGGTGATGTGTAAGTTTTAATTTCATAGTCTTTTGTAAGCGTTTCATCTTTAGTGATGTACAAAACCCTGCCTTTTGCCCCTGCTTTAATTATAGCGGCGGCAAGTTTTTTGAAAATAATTTCTATTTTCGGCGTCAAATCGTCCATTGTTACAGTCATTTTAAAATCCTTTCTGTTATTTTATTGTTGTTTATTCTCATCTGAACTCACACTCTGTCATGCTGAACTCGTTTCAGCATCTTTGAAAACAGATTCCGAAACAAGTTCGGAATGACAAATTTAGGTACAAAAATATTTTTATTCATAATCTTCATTTTTATAACGCAATTTCTGCATTGTCGGCTTATCACTTGCAGGCACAATAAGTTGCTCGATTTCAAAATCAAAATTCACTTGTAAATAGTAATCGTCCTCGTTCGTTATTATTGTTACGTCTAACGGCTCAATCTCTTTATTTTCAACGGCAATCGGGCAAGATAGAAAATCATTTAAACTCTCTTTAATCCGCAAAAGTTCAAGAAGTTGATTTTCTTCCGAAAAATAAATAATCTCAAAACTCTGCTGAGAATTTTCGATTTTCGAATGATTTGTTATTTTTTCGGTTACAAACCTTGTATAAAAACAAGGTCTTTCGATGTTCTTAATATCCTTTATTTGTACCGTTTTTTCGGGGAATAAAGCCGTTAATTTTTCTGTGATAGATTTATAAATTTTGATTGTGTTAATTTTGCTCATTATCGTTCAGTCGTTTTGTCTAAATATTCATACAAAAATTTTTCGGCATCATCTAAAAATTGTGTTTTGCTTTCCATTTCGGTGAGTTTAAAAACCAAAGAACCTAACACAAAACCAACAGGCTTGCCGTGGGAATACAGAACGTGACCGTTTTCTATTAAGTGTGCGTGTCTTGCGGAGTTGAAAACTCTTATGCAGACATTGCCGCCGAAAGTATATTTTTTGCCGATTTTAAAATTTTTGTGATAATTGGTAGATACTTCTCTTTGTTTCTTCTTGTCGTAACGTGTGTGCAAATCACCTTTTTTAACTTCTTTTCGGGCAATTTTTTGGGCAGTTTTTTTAATCGTTTTTGCCTCATTTTTTAAAAATTTTTCGTATTCTTTCGGGAACTTTTCCTGCACTTCTTTTATTAAATTTTGCTTAAATTCCGAAAGTTCATTAAATAAAAAACCGCTCATTTTTCCTCGTGGACAAACACTTGCATTTCAAGGTTTTTGAACCCCTCGTTTAACGAGTAATCGATTTCAAATCTTCTGCCAAAGATTTTAATAAAATTTCTATCGGGCAGAAGATTTTTGAAGTTGTAAAAAGGGTATGTGATTTTATGCGTAGTTTTTTCGACAATTGTGTTGGCGGGGCGATTGCCCGACAACAAAGAACCGACACGAGTTTCAACTCTTGCCATAAACCTTTTTACAAGTCTTTCGCCTTGCTCTTTTTCGCCGAGTTCGTTTGTGTTCTCAGTTTTGTATTTTTCCCAAATCTCGATTGGTATTCGGTATGCACCTCTGTTAGTCATATTTTTATCCTTTTAAGAAAGACCCCGAAATAAATTCGGGGTGACAGCCCCGTCATTCCGAACTCGTTTCGGAATCTGTTTCAATATTTCCTCGCACTTCTATTGCCTTAATCAGACTTGTAATCGTATAAGGAATTTCAGAACGTGTTTTTTCGCTTATAGCCTCTCGATTGTCGAAGAAATGGGCGGTGAGCAAGCAAATAAGCGTGTCATACAGACTGTCATTTTCCGCATACTTTACACCTGTTTTTTCTTTTGCGAAAGAAACGGCGGTATTATATGCCTGCAAAATTACGCTATCTTCATCATCGTACTCAATACGCAAATATTTTTTAATTTGTTCAAGTTGCATAATTCTTTCCTTAATGGAGTGCCGATTTCTCGACACTCGATAAGAACAGTAACTAATCGCCTGTATTTTCCGCCAATTTCGCATTAATAAGCGTTTTGAGTTCATTATTTGTTGCGTTTGCATCGTATGTAATTTCTAAAACATCACATAACGTTTTAAGTTCTGCTTTGTTCAAAGAATTTACTTGTGTTGCGGTAATTGTTGCGGATTTAATCGCCGTGGTTAAGCCCTCTGCCGTAGCATTTTCGGGAACTTCTACGGAAATTTTATTGCAAACCGCAGTAAGTTCCTCTAATGTCGGCGTAACATCAGCAGGGGCTATGATTTTTTTAAGTACGCAAAAGCCTCTGTCATTACAGGTTTACCGTCAACAATCGCATAGCCTGTAATGTCTGTTTTTGCGTGTCTGTTTTGGTCTTGTTGCAATACGGTAATATCCTTATTAAAGTTCACAACATAACCTTGAGCAAAATCACCAATCAAAACAGCATTTTCGGGGATTGCATCTTCTTCCATAACATCTACGCCCAAGAAAGAATATCCGCCACCCTTTGTATAATCCACAACGGCATATTGGCGACCGTTTTCATCTTTAATGCCAAGCAAGAAGTTCATAATTGTTGCACGTTTTGCATACATTTTGACTTTGTAGCCGCTCGGAACTTTTGCAATGGCATTTCTGATTTTGCCTTCAAGTACGGCATTTGTGTCGTTTGCACCGTACGTAACAACTTGCGGAGTTGAACTTTCTGCCTCTAACGCCGTTACAACGCCCAACGGTTGTGCTTTATGCGTTTGAGAGTTAGTCGGAACACCCAAGCCGTTAACAACTGCGTAAGCGAGTTTGTCAGCCATTTTAACCGCAATTTTGTTAACAATGTAATTCAAAAATTCGCCTGTTGCCATTTCCTTTAAATTAAATGAAATAGTAATATTTGCTTTAAGATCATAACCATAAAGGTTAATTTCTGCGGTTGTAACGGCTGAATCGGTTGTGTCAGTCGCCTCATCATAGAAATTTGTGTTATCCGTAAATGTTGCAACAGGAAGTGTCAAATTTCCTTTAACGTGGAGCATCTCAACTTCACTCAAAACGGCGTGTCTTTCTGCCATTTTTTCAAAAATTTGTTTTAAAACAACTTCGGGGATAACAGCACCGTTATTTGTTTTTGTTACGGTTGCGTTGTTAAATTCGCTAAAGCATTTAGCCTCTGTTCCGTTCAATTCTTCGCCTTTAAGATATTTTGCAAAAACATCTTCATATTTGATTTTATCTTCGGGAGTAATAACCTTATCTGACTTGTCAAAAGGGTTTGTCATTGCGTTGCTGTTTTGCAATCTGTTCAAGTTTGCTTGTGCCTTAATTTCTTCGTCAAAAGCCTTGTCGAGTGCCTCAACTTCCGCCATTTTAGCGTTGCTTTCTTCTGCCTTGCCGTCGTTCAAAAGATTTTGTGCATCGGTCAAAAGTGATTGACGTTTGTTCAAAAATTCTTCTTTTTTCATTTTTAAAAATCCTTTCTTTTAATTCTTATAAGATTTAACTTTGCTTGTAATAACTCGTTTTTGGGGTTCGTTGCGGTTTTATTTATTGTTTCTTTTATTCTTTGTGGAACATTCGCAAAATCGCTCACGTTACAGTATGCAACCGCTTTGTTTTCCTCAGTAACAGAAATTTTAAAATATTTCTGTGCATCTTCCGCAGATAGCCACGTTTCCGCCGAAACCAGTTGTTTTATGGTTTCTATACTAACGTTATCGTTCAGATGTTCTTCGTAAATCCCCAAAAGCGAGGTTTCAAGCCTGTCGAGATTGTCGGCGGTTTTTCTTAGTTCGTCCGCATTTCCGATTGTTCCGCAATAAGGCTTATGTATCATCAAAAATGTATTTTTCGGCATTGTTAATGTATCGCCTGCAAAAGCAATAACCGAGGCGATTGAACCTGCCAAACCGTCCACAAAAACATTTACTTTGCCGCTATATCTTTTTAATTGGTTATAGATTGCATATCCCGCAAAAACGTTACCACCGCCCGAGTTAATATAGACGTTTAACTCTTTGCCGTTTGCATCTTCCAAAAAATCTGCAACACCTTTCGGACATTTATCATCGGGGTAAAATTCACAGGCAGAACTGACAATATCGCCATAGAAGAGCAGGTCAACGGAGTTTTCCGTTTTGTTCAAAATTTTTAAAAATTTATCATTCTTCATCGGTCTTTTTTACCTCTTTATCATTTACAACGGCGGTATCGAGCCGTCTAATCGGTTTGTCTCCGCCCTCGATTGCAGGCAAGTTTAATGTTTGTCGCCATTCGTTCGGTGTCATTGCCCCTCTATCAACCATTTGCAAAAGGTTTAATTTTGTTGACATATTCGCAAAAGACAGAGAGTTTGCAGAGAAAACAATCTCTTGACCGTTAAAACGGTCAATCGGTCGCAAAATCTTTCTTGTAAATTCTTTGGAAAGTTTTTTGACAATCGGCTCTAACGATGTTTCAAAGAACGCTTGCCATTCTTCCTCTGAATATTTTGCCGTTACAATGTTTTCGTTCACCCCGAAATATGCGTAAATTCTTTTTACCGCTCTGTCTTGCAGGCTCGCATTCGGGACGTAATCGTGCGGAGTGATTTGTTGCACCTCTGCTTGTGCATCTGTCGCAATCACCTTACTGCCGTCTTGCAAATAAGATTGTTCAAATTTTTCGGCTTGTTTCTTTAAATGGTCTGATTTGTACGTTCCTGTTACTTTCAGCAACCAATTTATCAAACCGCCGTTTTTTACGGCAGAAACAATTGCCGCATCGCCCGATTTAACAACGTTCATTAAGTCTGTAAAGGTTTCAGCAGGGCTTTCACCCAAAATGTCGTCATCGTCCGTAAAATCGTTTCGAACGTGGATTAAATCAGCATAGTCTACAAATTCGGATTTGCAATTTTTGAGCATAAATTCGATTTGCAAATGCCCGCTTTCGGTAAACTTTTTGCGGATAGAATAAGCGTTTATCGGATAAAGAGCGGTTGCAAGCCCGTTTACATCTCGATATACCCTAACAAAAGCATTATTGTTGAGTTTTAACTGATTTGCGATTTTTTCGAGCAAATCCTGTCCGCTCATAAATGGGTTAGGATTTTCGAGTAAATCGGCAATGTAAAAATCCGATTGTCCTGTAATATTGCCGTTTTTGTCCCGAATAATATGCTTTGGCTCTAATTTTCCGATAGCATTGGCGAAAGGTCTTATGCAGGAGCGGACAACGTCAGATTTATAATATCTTCCGTCATACGAAAAACCGCTATATCCTTGCGTGTTCATCATTTTTACGCAAGAATAATTTTCTTTTCGGGATATTAAATTTTTAAAAATATCAATTATGCTCATAAATTTATCTTGTAAAGGTATTCTTCTTTGTGCCACAAATAAACGGTATATGCGTTTAGTAGTGCGGCAGTTCCGTCAATTCTTTGTCTTGCGTTTAGAGTTTTGGCGGGCTGAATATTGCCGTTTCTGTCTGTGTCGCTACGGGTATTCGACAAACACCACCTCATTATCGGGTTGTTACCGTAATTAATTCTTTTGGCTTTAATTTCTGCTCCAAGTTCCTGCATCGGAAGTGATAACGTCTTTTTGCCCTGTATTACAGGCTCAAAAACCTTGCCAAAATTCAAATCTAATTTCTTGACAAATTCCGTAGCCGACCAACTGTCATATCCGCCGTTGGATATAATCAAATAAGGGTTTGTATCAAGAACCTCAATAAGCCAATCAATTACATCGTCCGTATCGATTTTATTACCGTTGCAGGTTCTTAAATATCCGTTTTTAAGCCAAATATCATACGGAACTTTGTCCTCGTTAACGTGCTTTTCAAGCAAATCTTCAGGCAACCAAAACATCGGATACCAAAATAACTCGTCATAGCCTGTTTTTCCAAACAACAAACCGCAAGCGGTTAAGTCGGTTGTTCGAGATAAGTCAGCCCCTAAAATCGCATAATCGGGCTTAATTTCTTCGATTTTAAATGTTCTTTCGTTTAAGATTTCCTCGAACGACAACCAAGCCTCTGTTGAGGTTTCTCGAATATTAAAATCTTTGCAAAGCGTGTTTTTTAACTTTTTATTGTTCGCTTTGGCTTTGTTTACTTCGGTTTCGAGATATTCAATCGATTTCGACACACCCAAATTCGGGTTTGCTTTACGCCATTTTGTCGGGTCTGTCCATTCGGAGCGGCTATCGAGTTCATAAATTATAGGAAGAACCGAATCGTCTTTATAGCCTGTTTTATCAAAATATCCGTTGATAATCCTTTCGCATTCATCGTACAGGTCATCGAAGACGTTCTCTCGAACCGTCCCCATTGTGGAAATTGAAAGAATTATCGGTTGTTCTCTTGCGGAAATAGAATTTAAAATTACATCGTAAAGATTTTGGTCTTTCCAAGCGTGGATTTCGTCCAAGCCTGCAAAGTGGGTGTTTAATCCGTCAAGGTTGTTGCTATCACTCGCAAGCGGCTTATAAACATTGTCACCAAATTTTATTTCCCCGATTAGGCATTTTGCACGTTTACATAAAACGGGTGATTTCTTAATCATAGAACGGCTTTCATTCCAAATAATTTTAGCCTGTTCTCTTTGTGTGGCGACTGAATAACATTCTGCACCGCCCTCGCCGTCCGCCATAAAACAATAATTGCCAATGCCCGCAGATAATAACGATTTACCGTTTTTTCTTGCAACAAATAATATTGCACGTCTGAATCGTCTTAAATTATCGGTTTTTCGTAAAATTCCGAATAAGCAGGACAAAAATGCTTTTTGCCAAAGTTCCAAAACGATTGGTTTTTTCGCCCATTTACCTTTGGAGTGTTTGCAATATTTTTCGATAAAATCGATTGCGTGATTTGCGTGTTTTTCGGAAAAATAATACTTGCTTTTCTTGTTTTTTAATTCAAGAGTGATGTATTTGTAAAACTGATGAACCTTTTTAGAAACAACTTCTTTGCCTGTTTTTATTGCATTGTAATATTCAAAAATTGCATTTGTCATTTTTTATAAAAGGATTCTTGTCATTCCGAACTGTCTTGACCACCTCGCCATAAACGTGCCTACGGTTTGTCGATGTCAAAGACTTTGTCTTTTCATCGCAAAGACCTTCGCACTTGGCTCGGTAGTCGCTTGTTTCGGAATCTGTCTTTCAAAGACCCCGAAATAAATTCGGGGTGACGTAAAGACGGTCAGTTTTGTTTACCATTTAAAAAGTCATTTTGTTTCTTTTCACAAAAATCATCGAATCCGTCGTTTTTTTCAGTTCCACTTTCGGATTTTGGGATTAAATCATTTATCTGTTTTTGTGCCGTCATATAGGATTTAATCATTGTGCCGTAAACGTCCGCCGATGCAGATTTTTTAATTCCATATTGATTAGCACCGTTGCAATACTGTTCGGTCACACCGTTTTTGTCTATATCTACGGCAAGTTTTTTTAACTGCAAGCCCATAAAAGCGGTTTGAAAAATCAAATGTTGATTGAGTTTTATTATTTTTTCGTCAACAGATTTTTCTTTTAAAAGTTTTTCAATCCTTTTGATTTCTTTTTTAATTGCTGCTTGCGATAAGGTTTCCGTTTTCGTCAAATCTCGTTCCCTCAACCGTTGGCGAGTATTTTTCAAAATGCTCTCGATTATGACAATCAATGCAAAGCAATTCCAAATTTTGAAAATTCAGCGTGTAGTCTGCATCATCAAGCCTTACATCGTTCAGATATTCTTTGTGGTGGACGATTTCGGCATTGGGCTTTCCGCATCGTTCACAAATTCCGAACTTTCTTGCTTTATAAGCGTTTTTTGTTCTTTTCCACTTCGTGGAATTATAAAACTTTTTTGCTTTTTCTGTGTATGTTTTCATCTTGCTAAAGAAATTCGGGGACGGGGAACTGCCCCCGAAATAGACCTTTATCTGGAGTGTTGTATTGTAATGAAATTTTGATTAATGATATTACCTGCATTTCCGCTATCATCGAGGTAATATGGTTGTTGCGTTGTTCTGTCTAACACTTTGCCGTAAATAAACGGTATTGTTTTTGCTGATTTTATCGGCTTTTCAAACGGGCTTTCAAGCGGCGTATAAATTCTATTTTTTGCCGTGGAGTTGTAATATTCAAGGGCTTTTTTGCCTCTCAAAACTTCTTTTTCAGCAAGTTTTTTCTTGCCGAATTTGTTTATTGCGTGCCTGTGGATTTCGACAACCAAAGAATCACAATTATCGCACATCGCAATAAATACGGTTTCTTTAGCAACCTTTAAACCCAAATCAGTCTTTGTTTTTAGAATAGGTTTGTTAATGTAGCGGTCGATTTTGTAATAATCATCTGCGGTTGTTGATTTTTGAACCCCACAACATAAACAAACACGCAAGTTTTAACCTTTCCCCAAAATCTGATAAAAACGCTAAAATCGGTGCATAGGCACAGCATGTCCTCTTTTTTGGATTAGCCCTTAAAAAGTCCTGCACCAACTCTTTCAGTATAAGGCTTTTGACCCAAAATGTCGAGTGTGGAAAACCACACACTTTTTTTTAAAATTCGTGTTTACATTCTTAACAAACAAAAAAAGAGGCATTAAGCCTCTTTTAAAAACTCCCTCACAAGTCCGATTCTTCCTTTTACGTTATAAATCTTACAATAGCGTTTTATTTTTTGCTCAACCCCTCGGACAGAGAGATTGAACATTTTTGCAATTTCAACGTTTGTCTTTTCATCAGCAACCGCCGTTATTATCTTTTTGTCAAATTCTGTTAGCATTTTATTTCCTCTTCTAATCTTCCTGTTTCTTGCAAATATCGCAACGCTAGTCTTGTTCTTATTACGGATTTTTCGGACTGGGTGTTTGACAAGTTGTATTTGTCATACAAATTGGTCAAATGAGTGCGAAGAGTTGAGGGCTGGATTAACAATTTTTCTGCTATTTCAGAATTTGAAAAACCTTGCGAGATGAGTTCCAAAACTTCTTTTTCTCTTCGGGCTTGTTTGTAATTGTTACATTCCCGTTCTTTGCGTTTTAGCCTTTTAAAGTCGCAATCAAAACTTTCGCAAAAAGGTAATTCTTCGGGTCTAAAAGCACCCTCACAATAACCTGTTTTTCTTGCAAATCTGTAACATTTGCTCACATCAACTCCGTCAATTATTATTTCTTTATTTTTCATTTCCAAATCTCCTTAAAAATTTTATTTTGAGTTTCCTGAATCCCATTTATATTTTTTAGTGCTTGTTCATTTGCTTGCCTATCAATTTCTCTCATTTTTCTTTCGTGTTTTTCTTCTCTAATTCTGAGAATGTAACCAAACACAAAACCGACAAACAAACAGATAAAAATTTTAATCATTTTCTATTCCTTTCTTTTAATTACGAAATTTCTTTTATATAAATTTCTGCCCGTGGGGTGTCTGCGTACCATTTTTCAATGATTTCCGTAACAATTTGCGAATCATCGGGAAATGCGATTTTGTTCAATGCATCTTTTATGTTTTTCGCAATATTATCGGTATCGGGCTTTTTCGTCGGGCGGATTTTGCCCGCCCGTGCAAGTTCCTTGTACTTTTTGCTCTTGCTTTGCGGAATTTCAAAATATGCGACCGTCTTAATAGCAAGCATTTTACCCTCAAAAATCATTGGGTCGTGGTTCGGGAACGTTTGCACGAAACATTGTTTAACCCAATTTGCATAATTAATAACCTTTTCGAGTTGATAAGATTGAATAAACTTGCCAGCATTTCGAAATTTTGCCGACTGTTTAGCCTGTACCGCTCCAAGAACAGTAAATTTTAATGTTTCTGTCATATTTTCAAACCTCGTTTTTCCGCCTCTTTTTCGCAATCTTTTATGATTGGCGATTTAAAAGCCGTTTTTTTATTGTTGAATTTTCGCAATTCTTCAAGAATTTCAGAATCGGTGAAACTTGAAACATTGCACCCTTGTTTGATTTTCTTTTCTTCCTCGATTTTTTCCTGTTCGATTTTTTTCTTTTTTTCTTCAAGTTTTTTTGAATTATCGAGTTCAATTTTGATATTTTTTACAACTTCGTCTAAACAAGGTGATTGCATTACCTTATTTGCATACGCTACGGGGTTTTTCGCCTTTTTTAATTCGGCATATTTTATCAAAATTTCAAAATTTTCCCTATACTCTCTCTCTATATTCTTTATTTCTTTATCTGTTGTTATTTGTTTGTTGCTCGGCGTGTTGATTGTGTGTTGATTGTATGTTGATTGTGTGTTGCTTTCTTGATAGTCAGCGAACGAAAGCACCGTTATAACTGTGTTTTGCTTTGTTGATTGGTGTGTTACTTCTTTTGTCATTTTAAGTTTATTTAATGACGTTCTGATTTGCTGAATGCTTAAACCGGTGGCAATACTTAACTTTTTAAGGCTAGTAACAAATGAGCCTTTTTTAATCCTTTTCCCTTGCCACACAACGTTTTCGTAATTTGCACGACAAAGACAATATACGAATAAATGTGCTGTCGGAACATCATCGAACCATTCCCAATCAATTACAGAACGATACAATTTTATAAAACCTTTTTTTTCATTTTTAATTTTATTGCTCATAATTTTTTCACCGTGACCGCCCCTGTGGCAGTTATAGTATTCAGGAGAAGTGGGGCGGTTTCGTCGCAATTTTCAGCGACTCGTCAGACGATTTTTAATTCGGGACTGTAAACAAATGCAGTTGAATATCTTGCGTGCCGTGAGTATAGATGTATCGCAAAATTTCGTATGCCCCTGTGATATTTTTCATTCGTTTTTCGGCAATGAGTTGATTTAGTCTGCCTGATTCTATCCATTTCGGATAACAATGTTTGCGGTAGCCGATTTCTCGCCCGACTTCGCCGATTATTTCAAAGAGGCGTGTTTTGGTTAGCCCTACAATTGCAATTTCATTCTGCATCTTCTGTTCCCTCTTTCGTAATGTCTTCTGTGTTGTCAAAATCGAGCGGAATTTGCGGGCATTTTATGTCGTCTAATTCTTGTTTGTAACGCTCCAAATCCTTTTCAGCCGAGTTGTGAGCGATTGCGAATGTACTCATTAAACCTTGCACAACAATAATGCTTTCAAGTTGTTTTGTGCCTTTAGTGAGTGCTTTTACGTCGTCATTTTCAAGGTCGTTGCTCAATATAGCCTTAATCTTGTTTTTTAAAACTGAAATACCGCCCGACTTGTTTGCCTCTGCAATGTCTTTTAGGTCCTCAACTGTCTTTTCAGATTGTTCAATCAAGTTTAAAAGTTGTTTTCTTCTTTTTTCAGCCTTCTCGGGTGTAAGTTCTTCGGGTGTTATGTCCTCTAAAAATTCATCATCATCGTCAAAAACTTCTGATTCTTGTTCTTCAACCTCTTGAGTTGTTTCTTCCTGTTCTTCGACTTGTGCGGTTTCCTCTGTTTCAAATTCTTCTTGTTCTTCAATAATAGTCTGTGTTTTCATAATATACTCCTTTTTTTCATGCTCAAAAAAACGGGGGTATGGGATATGATGACTGATTTACCCCCGATAGATTGAATGGTTATGATTAAAAATCAACGTTAAACGGGTCGTCGTCCGTCAAAATCTTTTGTTGTTGCGGTTGTTCCGGTTCTTTGACGATTGTTTGCTTTATTGTTTTTTGTGATTTTTCGATTTCTTTTGCAATCGTTTTTTGTTCCGGAGAAACGTTTGTAATCTCTTCGTGTTCCGCCTCGATGTAGCCTGTTTCAACAGGCGGATTATCGATATAATCTTTTGAACCGTCTTCTTTAATAACCGACATATCGCCGTCAATGGCGTTTTGCATATCGACAGACATAATCCCCCATTTACTGATTAACTGACGGAGCATTGTTTTATAAGCCATTCCGTCAAAATCCTTGTACCAAAATGAAGAATATTTCCATAACTCCGATGTAGGAATTTTGCCTGCTTGCAAAAGTTCGTATTTTTCGGCAGAAAATGCCATTGAATATTTATCTGCGTGAGCAAGCATTTTTTCTCTGCTCCAATACATTGTTTTTCTAAATCCGTTCGTGTATTCGAACATTGCGTAATATCCGATTGTCGGCGTTTGCTCACGAATACTGTCATCTTGAATGAGGTTTACCTCAATTTCTTCATCGAGCGGATTATATGAAATTAATTCACCCTCTTTAATCGCAAGGACGTTGAGTTTTTTATAAAATCCCGAACGAATTGCGAGTTGAATATAGCCTTTGTAGCCGAGTTGAAATTGTGCAACCTTACAATTTCTTTTTTTATCGTTGAAAGGTACTAAATAAAATTGTCCTAATTGCGGACTGGGTGAAAGTTTCAGACTTTCGCCTAATAGTGCAGCACTAAAAATAGTAAACTGGTCACACTCCGCCAAATTCGGATTTGTGGCAACGGCTGAAACCAATGCCCCTGTGAACGTTGTGCTATCTTTTACAACAGATTTGATTTTGTTCTGAATGGCAGGGCTTGCCATAAAATTTGAAAATGTCGGTCGTTTTTCAACCAAACTGTTTTTCGGTTTTGTCATTAAACTTTGCATAAATTTCCCTTTCCTGTTTATGCGATTTGTCTGTTTATCGCTCCGTATTTAATATTGTTTTCTTTAAAAAATGTCTGTATTGCTTTTGCCTGTTCTGATGTAACCTCAACAAAGAACTCAATTCTTCTTGTTTTGGTTGATGATTTTGCAGAAACTTGCAAATCTCTAGGAATGTTAGAGTTCGCCTTTGCCTGCTCTTCTTTGATTTTGGTTGCGTATTCGACTGCCTTAGCAAAGTCAAAATTTGAGGTTTTATACTCCAATTTCAAAATTGCATAATCAAGGTTCAAGTTTTTTGCCTGCGATTTTAAAATGCAAAGATGCTCTAAAATCTTTGCCAACCACGATTCGATTTCTGCATAGGCATTGTTAAGGTTTGCACTTGCGTTCAAAAGTTGCTCACGAGGTTCGATAAAATCATCAAAATTGACGAGTTCTGCAACTTCATTATCTTTTGGCAAGTTTTCAAAATATTCTTTCAAAAGTTTCCTTTTTTCGTCTTTTCTCTTTTTTTCAAAGCCTTTGACGGCGGTGTCGATTTGCAAAATCGGCTCATCAACAAGTGCAACGAGTTCTTTTACTTTCAATTCAAAACTCTCGTAAGGTTGCAAACAGAGTTTTTTAACTTCTTTTCTCTTGTTTTCTATTGCTTCCTTGAGTTTGTTTAACTTCGCTCTGTCTGCTTTAGCCTCTTTTGTGGTTTCGTCAGTAATTACAAGATTTTTGTATTTTTCAAGATTTGCCGACAATTCGGCTTTCATTTCATCAAAATTGAAGTCGATTGACTTCAAATAACCCGATTCATCAATCGGATTCGTGATAACAAATTCCATTTTTACTCCTTTTTATTTTTGAGGGTGTTCAGAGGCGATTTAAGCCTCATTAATTTTTTAAATGATTGTTTATATCTTTTTGGTATTTACCTCATGTTGTTGCTCACGAGGCCATGTTATATGGGCGGTAAAATCAAATTCGGTCTGACATCGTTCAGGACTTTGTCCCAAAATTCGATTTCTTTGACCTTTAGTAGTTCAAGGTCTTTGAGATAGTCAGAACGCTCAAAGCGGTAATGCCTTATAGTCGCTCTGATTTGTCCGTCATATTCCATTCTCAGACGGGCTTTCAGTATCGCAAATTCTGCTTTCGGCTCAACAAGAAAATAATGTAACACCTGACAAAAGTAATTGTCGGGAACTTGGTCGTTCCATTTTTCTTTTTGCATACTTTGCAGAATATTGGTCGTTTTAATTTCCAATATTCCTCGTTTTCCTGTTGCTTTTTCGATAAGTTCACCGTCAAAACTGCCACGAATGAACGGGAAATCGGGGTTGTGTTTGTTTCCGTATTCCTCGTGTATCACCTCATATTCGGGGTGATCAAGTTTGAAAATTTCTCTTATCGGGTCTTCTGCTTTTTTGCCGAATATCACGCAAGGTTTATCCGAAATATCTTCTTGTTGTTGTCTGCCCGTTTTGATTTCCCACAAGTCAACATTGGACATATAGGGATTTCTGCCGAGAATAGCCGCCGCATCAGAACCGCCGATGCCTTTTGCACGTTCTTTGTGCCATTCTTGTTCTGTCTTGCAACCCATTTACTTTACCTCGGTCAACAATTTGAACTTTTTGTTTACTAATCTTTTACGGATTACGTCATTTGTGTACGTTATCGCTTTGCAAGTCGGGAAAATATCAACTATCCCCAAAATGTCATTTGTTCTTGCCTCTTCTGCATAGTGGTCGCAAGCAATATCGTAAATCAACTTGCGTTTCACTCGTGCAATCCTTTTCTGTTTCTCGCCGAAAAATCGGCTCAAAATTTTTCTTAGAATTTTCTTCATTCTGTTACTCCTTTACTTAAAAGAAATTCCTCTAATTTTTCTCGAATAAATAAGACCGAGCGACCAAGTTTTGTTGTGGTTGAACGTGGCAATATGCCGATTTCCAACCAGTTGTTAATTTTCAAGGTCTTTTGTTTGTCAGTCCCTTTAAATCGGAGAAACTCCGCCGTTTCAAGTTTTGTCATTAATTGCATTTTTTACACTCCGTTATTTTAATAAATTTGTTCGTAATTATTCGGGCGTAAGTGCCTTTGTTTGATTTTTCAAATTCGGCAATGCCCCATTTTTCAAGGTTTTTCTTTGCCGTTCGGTATTCCTGTTTTGTCAAACCGACACTTTCAGCACCGCTCAAAAATGCCCAACCGATACGCACGGGCGGAATGTCAAAAACATCTGACAATACGGTCTTGTAGCCGATTTTGATAAGCAACAAAAACGCTTTTTCATCTTTCATCAAATTTTCGGTTTCTTTGCTTTCGATAATTTCTACGTTTGCCATATTGTTTGCACTCCAAATAAGCCCCATTGGGGCGGTTTTCCCTTGTTTTGTCATTCCTTTTTTGACTTATGCTATGCGTTAGCCAAAGTTTTTAAAATTGCACTTTCAACAAGTGCCGTTACAGTAGTTTCTTTTTCTACCGCTAAATGCTCTAATTTCTTTTTAATTGTTTTGGGAACTTTGCAATAGAGATGTTCCCTTTCCTCTTGAATTTTCTTCATTCTTGCTCCCTTACTACACAAATAAATGTCTATTCAAAATAATCCACTTGTTGTATAGTAAATTTGTTGATTAATTGTATAATTGGATTATACAATAGAAAGCATTAGAATACAATAGAGATGTATTAGAAAAGATTAGAATAATGCCAAAAGTTAAATATACTGCCTTTGTTGACGGTTTACAAAAGTTAATAAATTACACGCCAACAGTCACAGAATTAGCGAATATTATAGGTATCACACAAAATGCGTTGTCGAGCCGTAAATCTTCAAATGGCTATTTAACGGAAAAAGAACAAAACCTAATTTTAACATTTTACAAAAAAAACAAATCTTTAGATGACGATTGTCTTTCAATTCCTGTTCGTGGAGATGTCACCGCATCTATGGGTTATGGAGTAACTATTTATGATGAAAAGCAAACAGGGATTTACCAAATCAGTAGCAAACTTGCAAACGATTTAGGAATTAATCCGCAAAAAACAGAGATGATATTTGCGAGTGGTGATAGTATGCTTCCGACTATTGAGGGTGGCGACAGTTTACTCGTGGATTTAAACAGAAAAGAAGTCTATGATGGACGTATTTATTGCGTACGCATTGAGGGACAATTATATGCAAAAAGATTACAAAAAATTCCACCGACAAAAATTATTGTAATTTCAGACAATCAAAAATATCAAAGTTTTGAAATCGATTTTTCAAAACAAATTGATTTTGACATAGACAACGA
>SAMEA104315428__coassemble_926_pt1 | contig 26578 bp, 19 predicted proteins | sample SAMEA104315428__metabat2_low_PE_039 | metagenome-assembled genome bin SAMEA104315428 (sample SAMEA104315428) | gut metagenome | biome: Monkey gut; feature: monkey-associated habitat; material: faeces | place: China | collected 2013
AAGGATAACACATGAATAGAACCTTTGTAAAAACGCAGAATGTGAAAAACTTTATCGGACTTGTTGAAAATCTTTTAAACAAACCAAAGAATATTCCTAAAATGGGACTTTTATACGGTGAACCCGGACTTGGAAAATCTCAAACAGCATATGGTTGGCTTGCAAATATGATGCGATATATTTGAGAGCGACAAATCTTATGACTGGTCGTTGGTTATTAGAAGAAATTGCAAAAGAAATGGATGAAATTCCAAGATATTTAACCTCAGATAATTTTAATTTGATAGTACAAAAATTAAAACAAAAATCTCAACTGATTATTGTTGATGAAATAGATTATTTGATGAATAACTTAAAAACGATAGAAATTTTGAGAGATATTCACGATGAAACGAATTGTCCAATTATTTTTGTTGGTATGGGATTGGCACATAAAAAACTAGAACGATACAAACATCTTTTTGATAGGTTTTCTGAAATAGTTAAATTTGAAACTTTCTCAATACAAGATTTAAAACAAATCTTTGAACAATTATCTGAGGTTACTGTAAATATTGATGCTATTGAATTTATACAGAAGAAATACAATAGGTTTAGACAAATTGTGCAACTGATAAACAAACTTGAAATTGTTGCCAAAGATAATAATTTAACTGAGATTACAAAAGAAATCGTGGAACAAATATTATGAACATAGAAAAATTAGCAAAACATTTAAAAGAATTTACGCTTGATGAAATCAATATGATAGCCGAATGTGATTGTAAAACCGAACTTGAACGGCTTTTGAACAATAATAAAATCGTCTTTGAACAGGGAGTGTATAAATATGTAAGTACTTCTGATTTTAAAACATTTGAATTAATAAAAAGACCAAATTTAAACTTGAAAGAAAATTTGATTTTTAGAAATATTGCTCAAAATTATATTAAAAATAGGACTTTAACAAAAAATACAATTAAAGGTTATAAATCTTTACTAAAATACAATCTACTTCCATATTTTGGTGATATGAAGATTGGCGAAATCACTTACGAAATGATAGTTGATTTTATGCAAAAAATGAAAGAAAAACATAAACTAAAAACGGCAAGTAATGTCGTAACTTTACTTGGAAGCATTTTAAAATATGCGTTTGAGCTTGGGTATATAAAACATAATCCATATTATGGAATTAAAAATTCTAAATGTAGATAAGGAGCTATATTATTTTTTTATAGTCATTTTATTAATCTTTTTTATTTTCTATTTGTTTTGCTTTTCTTTGTTTTGGCAGGAAATTACTATCAGAAACCACCTTTTGTCCGGTTTCAAGCTCTAGTTTCTCTTTGGCTTCTTTTGCTATTTTGCCGCCACGTTTTGCAGATTTTTTATTTTCTTCCATTCCTGTAGCATTCTCGCTTTCTGCAATTTGACGGGTTGAAAGTTCCGCTAAGGCTGTAAAAATCAATTCTGCTTCAGACATGTGGTCTCGCAAATTTTGTGATTTCAGACTTTTTAAACTTTTGTGTTCTTTGACACTTAATCCCGTCCATTCTTGATGAATTATATTTGTAAGAATAGCAAACTCTTCACTTTCGGTGATTTCGTGATCTTTCCAATAATCCGTCAGTTTATTACGGGTTTCCTGTCCCATCATTCGTTGCTGAATCCATTTTTCGGAACGACCAAGTTTTTGGTAAGTTTCTCTTGCTCTATCAATTGCAGTAGAAGGATCGGACATTTCTTTCATTCTTTCATAACCGACACGTGCAAGCCATAACTTAACAGGTTCAGCCTTTGGACTTGGTACGGATTGAACAAGTCTTAAACAGCCTTCAACATCAAGAGCATCAGTCTTATAAAATTTGCCGTCAGCAGCTTTCATTTTCAGTTGGTTACAAATTGTAACCAACTGACTGCCTTCCTTTTTTAGCCTGTTTTTTAGAACTTTCCAATAGTTTGCAGGTTTTTCACTATCGGTTAAAATTGCAATCAAATCAACAACAGAGAAATACCATTTTTCTTGTTCTTCATCATAAACTGAACGGATATTATTTTGCTCAAAGATTTTTATCTCATTTTTCATGACTTTAATCCTTTTACCTTATTATAGCATAAAAAGATATACCATAATACTGGTTTTCTTATAATGTTGTGCAGGGTAAATCTATTGAGAAATAAAGAACTTATCTTTGTTTGTGATACAATAATTTTGCTAGGTTACAAGATGGGTTTTCTATGAGTAGTGAAAAAGAGGCGAAAGCAAGAATTAAAATAAATAAGTTGTTAGAAGAAGCAGCTTGGCGGTTATTGGATGATGAAAACGGTCGAGCAAATGTTGATGTAGAATATTCAACCAAAATAAAACGTGACGATAAATTCAAAACAGGTTTATTAGATTATCTATTATTAGATGCGAAAGGGTTTCCGCTTTGTGTTCTTGAGGCAAAACGAGAAGATGTTAATCCTCTTTTTGCTAAAGAACAAGCAAGAGCTTATGCAATGAGCCAAAATATTCGTTTTGTAATTCTTTCAAACGGCGATATTCACTACCTTTGGGATATTGAAATTGGCAATCCTGAAATTATTACCTCAATGCCAACACAAGAATCCTTGGAACAAAGATTAGAATTTAAACCGAATACAAAGACTTTGTATTCGGAAAATATTACAAAAGAATATGTCGCATTAATGCAAAATCCAAACTTGTTGCAAGAACCCGATTATATAAATGAAACAACTAGAGAAAAGTATTGTTTTGATAATGGTTATAGGCTTTTAAGAGATTACCAAATAAATGCAATTAAAGCATTACAAAAATCTGCAAAAGACGGTAATAATAGGTTTTTATTTGAAATGGCGACAGGTACCGGTAAAACCTTAACATCTGCTGGTATAATAAAATTATTTTTAAAAACAGGTAATGCAAAAAGAGTTCTATTTCTAGTCGATAGAATTGAGCTTGAGAATCAAGCCAAGAAAAATTTTGACGATTATTTAAAGGATTATACTTCGGTTATTTATAAACAAGCTCGCAACGAATGGCGAAAAGCAGAAATTGTTATTACTACGATACAAAGTTTGTTGGTTGATGATAGATACAAAAGATTATTTTCACCAACTGATTTTGATCTTTTAATTTCAGATGAATCCCATAGATGTATTGGTGGAAATTCAAGAGCGGTATTTGAATATTTTATAGGCTATAAATTAGGTTTAACCGCTACTCCAAAAGATTATATTAAAAATGTCGATGTTAAAAAATTAAAATTTGAAGACCCAAAAGCATTAGAACGCAGAATTTTATTAGACACATATAAAACGTTTGGTTGTGAAAGTGGACAACCAACTTTTAGGTACAGTTTGCTCGACGGCGTAAGAGATGGTTTTTTAATAAATCCTATAGTTTCTGATGCAAGAACTGATATTACAACAGAAATGCTTTCTGACAATGGCTATTCTGTAATGACATTTCAGGATGAAGAAGAAGTTGAAGAAAAAATGTTTAAGAAAGATTTTGAAAAGAAATTCTTTTCTGAAAATACTAATATTCAATTCTGTAAAACATTACTTGAAAACGGCTTGAAAGATCCAATCTCCGGCGAATTTGGAAAAACCATAGTATTTTGTGTAAGTCAAAATCATTGTGCAAAAATAGTTCAAATTTTAAATAAAATGGCTCACGAGATTTGGGAAGGTAAATACAATTCTGATTTTGCACAACAAGTTACATCAATGATTCCCACAGCTCAGGAAATGACGGAACGATTCGCCAATAATAATTTATCTGGTAATTCAAGATTTTTTGATGATTATAAGACAAGCAAAACAAGAATTTGTGTAACTGTTGGAATGATGACAACAGGTTATGATTGCCAAGATGTTTTAAACTTGGCTCTTATGCGACCAATATTTTCACCAACTGATTTTGTTCAAATCAAAGGTCGTGGAACACGTAAATACACATTTAAGTATCCAACAACAAAACCAACTAACTTAGTTGAAAAAGAAAACTTTAAACTTTTTGATTTCTTTGCCAATTGTGAATATTTTGAGAATGATTTTAATTACGATGAAGAATTAAAATTGCCACGTGAAAATGGTTCTAACGGCGGTGGAGGTCCACAGCCCCCTATTGAAACTATCGAAATTTTTGATCCTGATAAATTAGCAGAGTTAAAAGAAACCAAAGTTGGTCTTGATGGAATGAAAGTTGATAGAGAGTTATTCCAACAATTTAAAGATACTGTTGTAAATGATGAAGAGATTAGAAAAGCTGCTGAAAATGAAGACTGGGATAGAGCTGAGGTTTTAACTATTGAAAAATATGAAAACAAACCAAATCTATTCGCAACATTAGAAAAACTAAAACAAGCAGAACAACTTGATAGACGATTGTCTTGGAAAGAGGTCTTGCAAAGGGCTTTTGATTTAATTCCAAGATTTAAAAATCAAAATGAATTATTGGAAGATGAATGTGATAAATATATTTCAATCTACAAACCTGAATCTGAATATGTTCCATACATTAAAAACTTTATAAAAGCCTATGTAACAAGTGGCGAATTCAGAAACATTATTGATATGAAAAAATATCAAGAACTTAATTTCTATGCAGGTTTTACAATGGAAGATTACAAAAATCTAAATGGCTACAGAGAAACTCTGCCAGAATATATTAAAGACAATATTGCATTAAATAAATTTATGTAAAAAGAGAGAATTATGTTAACAAAAGATATTAAAAAAACTATTGATAACGCAAGAGATGTTTTGGTTGGAAAAATTCCTAATCCACAGGCTCAAATAGAACAAATCACGATTGCTATGATTTATAAATTCATGGATGATATGGATATTGAAACTGTTGAATTAGGTGGCAATAGAGAATTTTTTATAGAAGAGTTGTCTGAATATGCATGGTCTAAAGTAATGTCTCCTCAATTAGGTAATGAAGCGAGAATGAATCTCTATACAGAAGCTTTAGACAAACTGCAATTATCTAATAGAATTCCGAAGCTTTTTAGGGATATCTTTAAGGGCGCTTATTTACCTTTTCGTGATGGTCAAACATTAACATTATTTTTAAAAGAGATAAATGACTTATCGTATAGCAATAGTGAAAATTTAGGTAATGGTTTTGAATATTTGCTTTCAATTATGGGTTCTCAAGGTGATGCAGGACAGTTTAGAACTCCAAGACACATTATTGATTTTATTGTAGATATTGTTAAACCAACTAAAACTGATACAATTCTTGATCCTGCTTGTGGAACTGCAGGCTTTTTGATTTCAGCATATAAATTTATTCAAAAAACAGCAGAAGATACAAAACAACCATTAACGCCTAAAGAAAGAACCTCATTAACAGAAAATATTCAAGGTTATGATATTTCACCAGATATGGTAAAACTTGCACTTGTGAATATGTATCTGCATAAATTCAAAAACCCTAAAATTTATGAATATGATACGCTAACTCAAGATACAAGATGGGATAACTATTTTGATTGCATCTTAGCAAATCCCCCATTTATGACTCCAAAAGGAGGTATTCAACCGCATAATAAATTTGGGGTAAAAGCAAATCGAAGTGAAGTTCTTTTTGTTGATTATATTATGGAACATCTTAACTCAACAGGCAGAGCCGGTGTAATTGTTCCCGAAGGTATAGTTTTTCAAAGTGCAAATGCTTATAAAGAATTAAGAAAAAAACTTGTTGACGAAAATTATTTGTATGCTGTTGTTAGTTTGCCAAGTGGAATATTCCAACCATATTCAGGTGTAAAAACTTCAATTTTATTTATGGATAGACAGCTTGCCAAAAAATCTGATAAAGTTCTTTTTGTTGAAATACAAAATGATGGATTTGATTTAGGTGCTCAACGTCGTCCGATAGATAAAAATGATTTACCAAAAGCATTGGAATTAATAAATAAATGGCAAAATTCAATAAATGCTCAAACTGAATTTTCAGCGGATTCAAAAATGATAACTATTGTTGAAAAGTCAAAACTTGCAGAAAATGAAGAATATAATTTAACTGCCTCAAGATATAAAGTTGCTCAAGATTTTTCTAATTGCAAGTGGGATATGGTTAAACTTGGGGATGTTTGTGAACTAAAAAGAGGCTTTGCTTTTAAAAGCGAGGATTATGTTAGCAGTGGCATACTAAATTTTAGGGTAACAAATATTGGCAATAACGGGGCACCCGATTTAACCGATTCAAAATATTTGCCAGAAAATTTTTTAATAAAATATGCAGATTATCAATTAAGTGAAGGAGATTTTTTAATTGTAATGGTAGGTGCTACAACTGGTAAAGTTGGTTATATAACGAAAGATATGTTGCCTGCACTTTTAAATCAAAATATGTGGAAATTTGTTCCTGATGAGAAAAAGTTAAATAAAAGGTTCTTATATTTTTTAATGAAACACAGAGCCGTCATACAGCGACAGGGTGGTGCAAGAGATTACTTAAAACAAGCTGATTTTATTTTACAACAAATTCCACTTCCTCCATTAGAAGTTCAAGAAGAAATCGTAAAAGAACTTGATGGTTATCAAGCTGTAATCGACGGTGCACAAAAAGTCGTAGACAACTGGAAACCAATTTTACCAATTAATCAAAATTGGGAAAAAGTAAAATTTGAAGAATTATATTTACTACCTTCAAAAAATGGATTAACAAAACCAACTGCGATAAGAGGAAATGGTTACAAAATGATAAACATGGGCGAACTATTTCAGTACAACAAAATTGGTGATATACCCATGGCACTTGTACCGTTATCTGAAAATGAAAAGAAACTTAATGATATTCAAGTTGGTGATTTATTGTTTGCTCGACAATCTTTGGTTGTTTCTGGTGCTGGTAAATGTTCTATTGTAGTTAATGTACCAGAATATACAACATTTGAATCTCATATAATAAGAGTCAGATTAAATAAGGAATTAGTAAATCCGATGTTTTATTATTACTACTTACAATCTGATAATTCTCCTGTAAAATCAATTATAAATTATCAGAATCAAGCTGGTATAAAGGGTTCTGATTTGGCAAAGATAACAGTAATAATGCCATCTTTAGAGGAACAAAATCAAATAGTTGCAAAGATTGAAAAAGAGGAAAAAGCCATTGAAGAATGCAAAAAACTCATAGAACTTCATCAAGAAAAAATTAACACAAAAATCCAATCAATCTGGGGTGAAGGTGAAGATTGTGAGTAATTTTACCGAAGAATCAACCGCAGAAGAAATCGTTAATTTGCTAGATGAATTTATACCTTGTCTTGACGAAGACCGCCAATTTATAAGAAAATATCGTAGTGATTTTATTTATCATTATAATAATAATTTTTGTAATTTAGCATTATTTTCTTTTCATTATCTTTATATGTTTATAATAAATACATCAATGGTTAAATATTATGCTTTCGATGAAAATATAATAAGAAACCAAACAGGGAATAGATGTAATCGAGGATTAGAACTGTTCTTTTATTTTGGTAGTCAACCAGAAAAACGAGTTATACACAATAATGTTATATCGGAAGAAAATAGAGAATTACATCAAACAAATGTCTCGGAAAGAGATAAAATTGCTCATTCGAGCGGAAACATAGTTCCTAAAAACAGATTAATTAGTTATATAAATAATTGTTTTATTGTTCTTGAAGAATTACAAAAAAATGTTATTAAAAAATGTTATACTGCTGATGATATACAAAAAAAATATTTAAAATATGATAATGAAATCATTGAATCACTATTTACAGATAATATTTGTTCAATAGAAGAATTAATATTAGATTATATGAAAGATTTTTATTTGAGTTATAAAGATTTAAATTTTATGTCACATTTATTTACGGAACCTAATACAATAATATTTTTTAGTAAGTTTTTTATCAAAAATGATGATGGAACTATTTTCTTAGATTGGGACATAAGTAATAATTTGCATAAAGCTATATATGATGATTTTTGTTCTAAATACGAGCCTTCTAATAAAGAAGATAATATTGATAATTTAAGTAAGGTAAAAATACTAAATTTATTAGAAATAACATATAAAAATGTTGATAAAGGTATCATTTATAATGTTTTACGTAAATTGATAGATGAATCACCTTATTGGGTACCATTTGGTTCACAAAAATTAGAGGAGTTTGTAAATGTTTAATCATCCTTGGATGCACAATCTGCAATGGAATTAGCAAAAAAACAAGCAGAAAAAGAAAGACAAATCCAAACACAATTAAATGAATTGCATAAGCAAACGTCAACTTTAACTGATGTTAAAGAGCTTACAAGAATTAATATTGAGTGTATTCAAAGCATTGTCAGTCTAACGTCTGAAAACACAGAAACAGTAAAACAAATCGTTAAAATGACAGAAGAAAATCAAAAATCCTCAACAAAACAATTTTGGGCTTCAATTATAGTATCCGGTGTTGCCTTAATAATTGCACTTTGCTCTTTAATAGTAAGTATATTTCAGTTTTATAAATAGTATTGAGGGATTATGGGACAAAGGATATATACAATTATTACTTCTTTCAATAACAATGAAATTGCTATACTAGTATTGCTAACCATATTATTAATATCTTTCAAAACATTTAGAACGTGTTGTATTAGTATAATAAAAGTTCTTGCAGAATTTTTATGGAAAAATAAAATTTTTCAAATTACGATCTTAGAATTGGGATCATATTTCTGTTTAATTACATTTTTACTTTATAAAGTAGGTTTCTGAAATTTATTTTTACTTAAAGATAGTATCTTATGGTTTTTATTGTCTGGATTTATCTTATACAAAGACATTATAATTAATAGAAATTGGCAGGATACAATGAAAAGTTACTTATTAAAAGTGATTTCTATTTCTGCTATTTATGAATTTATAACAAATATTATTTGTTTACCAATATGGTCTTTATTGATAATTATCCCTATAATATGTGTTTTGCAGTTAATATCCGTTTATTCAAAAAATAAAGACGAGTATAAAAATACTTCTATATTTGCAGATAATTTTATTGCAATAATTGGCTTTGGGATATTGATATACATAGTATGTCATTTATTTGGTAATTTTGCCGTCTTATTAAAAGGAGAGAATTTAAAAGCGTTTATTTTACCTATAATATATACACTTACATTTCTGCCATTTAGTTTTATAAATAAAGTGTTCTCTGAGTATCAGCAAGTATATAAACGTTTGTTATGGAGAAAGGATATAAAAATTCCTGTCAATTCGATTTATATTTATAAAATTTATAAATTCTGTAAATTTAATTTTGAAAAACTAAACAAATTCTTATTTTTTCTCACTTCAAGTAACTATTTAAACCAAACAACAAGCATTGACGATTTAATAATTGAATATAAAAATAGAACAACATTTCTTGAGTATAATTCTTCTTGTATTGGTTTTGAAATTAATAAGATTTTAAATCTGTTTGAAGTAAATGGTTTAAAAATAGAAGATTACAAAGATATTGAATATGATGATGGTTATGGGAATTACTATGGAGATAAACTCTTGAAAATGGGAATTTGTTCATTTGATAATATTATGTATTCTGTGATAGGAACTAATCAAGTAATTCAACGAGTAAAAATATCATACTCAAAAAGTAAATTAACACCAAAAGATTTATCAAAAGAAACAGATGAGCTGTATTTAACATTAACTAATTATTTATTTTCTTTTTGTTTTAATAATGAATATTTAAATAAAAATTTATTGCAAACTGAGTTAAATTTAGATAAAGATAAATTTATTATAGAAAATAGAATAATTATCCACAATGCTCAATTAAAAGAATATAAATTTTCTATTTCAGTTAAAGAACCGATTTGTAGTGATTATTATGTCACAAAGCTATAACTAATCCCTGTTCAAAAAGTGTTCAAAAGGCGTTTTGTTGAGTTTAATTTGTGCAAATATATATTTTTGTTCAAATGACAATTTTAGGGCAATAAACGGCACAGAATTAAAAATCAAAATTCCATTTTTTGTCATCATTGAGAAAATCTTCTTCAGCATCTTGTTTTTTGATTGCAATATTGAGTAATTCTTCTAAAGTCAGTTTTCAATTTTTGGTTATCTGAATTATATTTGTAAAAATCGTGTGTATTTATATCTTTATTTTTTTTATATATAATGTCTGGCAGTATTTGGTCAATGTTCCCTAAATACTATGATGCATTAGATAGTTTAAATTCACTTAAACCCCTATGAAGAAGTGAATTATTACTGGTTAAATACCATATTGGAGGCATTAAAAGAGAAAATCTATCAAATTATTAAATGACTGTTTATATTGCTATATAAATATCATTTTGCAAGTTTTTTAGCATTATTCATATTTTCACCATGCTACAAAATCTCCATCTTATAGTTAATTACATCTTGTTCTGTATGTTAAATTACAATTATTTCATTTTTGTCAGGCAAGACAAAAATATAATTTTAAAATGGCATATTATGAAAACCTGTTCAAGAAAACGGAATCTCTTGCTCAAAAAGTTTCATTTTATTCTTCTCAAATTCCATATAGAGAATCGGAAAACGAAAACAGCCCGCTTCAATCACTCTATATCACAGGTTACTCATTCGCTTATGGCGTCGGATTAGAAAAAGATGAAACTCTTTCTGCAAGGTTAGGTCAATTAATCAAAAATCCTATCTGCAACAAAGCCTTTCAAAGTTGGGGATTAAATCACGCAGTTTTTTTAGCGGAAAATGATATTCTCTTAAAAGACAATCTGAAAGACCCATTGGCTGTATTTTTTCTATATGACGATTCTCAAAATATAAGAATGTTCATTCCGAATGTATTTTTTGAGCATGATGAAATTTTGTATAAAATTAAAGGGGATAAATTAATTCCCCGAAAAAATATCTTTAACTTTCAAAGTTCAAGATTTCCGCTTATTTATACGATAAACGAAAAACTTTTCTTTAGATTTGCAACCTCTCAATTTTTTGAAAAAAGCATTGAAAAAATGTTGTTTTTTCATTTAAAAACACTGGGAAATGACATAAATATAAAATATCCGACGACAAAATTGGTCATATTGGAATATTCACCTTCTCAAACGCTAAAGAATATTTCTGATGATTTGGCAAAAGAAAATATCCAAATATTAAGTTTTCAAGATGATTTGAAACTTAATCTTAATCAAGAACAGTACTATATTCCCAATGACGGACACCCCAATAAACAAGTTTGGGAAATTGTCACCCCAAAACTCATCAAAGAACTCTAAAAAAGAAATATCGACATTACCGAAAAATAAATTTTATACAAAAAAAACGGAGCCTTAGCCCCGTTTTACTTTTATCTTTTGCAAACCCGCTTATGCGAGGAGTTCGTTGATGTTTTGGATTGTTTCCGCAAGTTGTGCGTAAACATCGTTACCCTTTTGAACGAACTCAACTCTTGCTTTTTCACTGTCTGAATCAGCAGGAACCTTGAGTGCTTCCATTGCTGACAATCTTGTTACCAAGGTTTGTGACAATGTGTTCAATTGTTCTGCACCTTGAAGTGCATTGCTGTTAACGTTTTGAACTGCTAAAGAGTGGACTTTTTCAAGCATCGGCATAATTTGATCTGCTGACAAGTTCTTAGCAAATTCTGCATTTTGAGTTTTTGCCAAGAATGATTTATATACTGTATAAATTCTCTTTTCTTGTGCAGATTTGTCTGCATATTCTTTGTCCATAGTCTTTATAAAGTGTTGAACAGCATCTTTGTATGATGAATATGAAACAGATTTGTTTTCTGCAAATTCACCAAATTTGCCGTCCAAAGCCTTAATGTCTGTCAATGCTTCCGTAAGTTGTGAACCTAATTGTTCGCAAGCCGCAGGAATTGCATCAAGGTCAACTGACTTAGAAATTAAGTCAACTGCTTTTTCTCCAAGCCCTGTGTGAGCAAAGAATACTTGAAGAGCCGTACTGTCGTTTGCAGGGTTAGCAAGTTGGTCAACCAAGAACATAACACCTTCATCAGAGTTCAATGTAACTTCTCTTCCGCCTGTTGTGTTCAATGTGTAGTTGTCAAATGCTTGATTCATCATTGTTTCAATACCGTTTTCGGCATTGTCAATCAAATCATATTCAACCAACGCATTTTCTGAAACTTGATATGCAGTTGTCATATAATCACGCAATGTTTCAAGTTTTTCTTCGTTCGGGTTCTTTGCTTGAACTTCCTTGATGTATGATTTAATCAATTCATTCGGGAACTTCGTGATATGACCTTGTTCAAGAACTTGTGCCGCATCTGCTGCAATCTTGTCAGCATCAGCCGAACCGTTCTTGACTGCCTTGATGTATGAATTAATCAAGCCTGTTGCTTTAGATTGGAATTTTTCAGCAACGTTTGCACCAACGAAGTCTTTGATTTGTTGATTTAATTCAGCAGCCGCTTCGCCTTTGTTTGAAGCAGTTTTGATACCGTTAACAGAATCAGCAACCGAGCCTAACATTTCTGCAACTTGGTCATTGATTTCGTCTTGTGTCATAATTTCTGCTTCAGGGAATGCAGCGTGTACACCGAACTTACTTGCATATAAAGCCTTCATACCGTTGATATCAGCAGTATTTTTAACAGGTGAAAGTTGTTGTTTCAAGTTACGATAAACCCATTCAGGAGCGTCATTGCCTTGAGGTCCTTCTGTCAACAATGTATACAATCTTGCATTACGTTGGAATTTTTCTGTTGCAGGTCCTTTTTGTGCGTTAATTTGTCTTGCAACATCGATTGCCTTAACGTCCTTCATACCAAGTTCAGCAGGTGTTGCATCAGCGAGGAATGCATTAAATTCTTCGTTTGACATATTTTGAAGTTTTTGCAAACCAGCAACCAAATCAGCATCTGATGAAGTGTTGAACTTGTTATCAACCAATTCAATAATCGTATCTGCAAGGTCTGTCTTAGCCTTCAAATCTTCAACAGCATTAATCATCATCTTATTATCGATTGTTGATGAAATGATGTCAGCGATTTTTGCTGAAAGTTCTGCAGCCTTTGCCTTATCAGCGATGCCACCTTTGATTTGTTCATCAGCGTTGTTAATCATCACTTGTTTAAGGTTTGCAACTGAACCGTTAAGTTTGTCAGCAGGAACTGTTACGATACCTCTGACAACGTTTTGCAATGCAGCAGTGTCAACGTTTGTATCATTTGCAAATGTTGTGTTGATTGCATCAAGAATTTCACCTTGAGCAGCCTTAACAACTTCTCTCGGTGCTTCTTCACCTTTCAAGAAAGGTGCTGCAATCATTTGCTTTTGAATTTCGGGGAGTTTTTCTCTTAAGGTTGCTATTTGGTCAAGATCCAAAGTATTTCCAACATACTTTCTGACTGCTTCAGAATTTGTTGACATTTGTAATGCTGTTTTTTCAAGCAATGTATTCAATACTGAATCATTCATTGCATCCAAGTCTGCTTGTGTCTTTGGTTCAGCATTTTCAATTTTTTTGATGTAAGCGGCATCAACCTTGCCCATCAATTCATCTGCTCTGTCCATAAGGTCGAAGTTTACAGGAGTAGAGTCTTTGAACGCTTTTTCGAATTCAGCAATTTTTTCTTCGGGATTACCCAAATTAATAATTGCGTTCATTACTTCATCGATTTTTTCAGCAGCATCAGGGTTTGTGCCTGCAATTCTTGTTGCTTTCCACAAATCGAATTTTTGACCATCTGCAGTTTTACCGACGTAAACTTTTTGATCATCTACAAAAGTACCCGTGAACAAACGAGGGTCAAATACATATCCGTCAGGTCCGCCGTAGCCGTTGCCGTAATCTGTTCTCTTAACGCCTTTTTCGTCAGTCCAAACGTTTGTATCTTCGCATTTACCCCAAGTGTTATCGTGCCATAAAACATCTTTCATAACTGTTTCTTTTGTTTCAGGGTCAATAACTGCAACTTGTGAAACTTCCGCAACGTATTGTGCGTGTCCGGAGTAACTTGTGTGAGATACGTTTGTTGAAGAAGTACCTGAGCCTTCGCCTTTTTTGATGTGAGCAACAACTTTGTCGATATCTTCTTCGTTGTAATAATGTTTGCCTGTAATCATTTCGAGGACTTTAATTGATTGGTTATCGTACAAACCGCTTTCGCCTTCGCCGCCTACCCAAAGATGGCCGTCAAGACGTCCTGTTTCTGCAAAGAGTGCATCAATTTGCGGAGCCAATGCTTCGTTCATTGCTTTAGCATTTACTCTTGCATAATCTTTCATCTCAGGCAATTTTGCTTCGATTTGAGCATACATTGCTTTTTCTGCAGGAGTGAATTTATACATTGAATCCGGAACTTTAGGCTTTTTAACGCTCGGGTCAACAATTCTGCTATCGTTTGCTGATTTTGCTTCTGCAACTTTATCGAATTTCGCTTGCATATCTTGTAATGTTTTTTCTGAAACAACTTCGCCTGTTGCTTCTAATACGTTCAAGACAACTTCTTGTCTTGTCGGCAAGTCGAATTGACGTTCGATTTGTAATTGTTTGTCGTTGAGCGATTTAATTTCTTTGCCCATATCAGCAAGTGCTTTTGTCGGAGTTTGACCGAGCAATGCAACTGTTTGTTCTCTTGAGAGGCTGCCGTCGTCAATTGCTTTTGCAAATGTTTTGTACATATCGGCAGTCATTTCGATTTGGTTGTTGTAGCCCAAAACGTTTACGGCTTCTGAAATTTGTTTGTTTGACGGATTGTCTGCCAATGATGCTTTAACTGTTTCAAGTTTTTTCAGAACTACTGCTGTGTCAGGTTTTACGTGAGCATTTTCAGCAAATGTTTGCATTGTTTCACTGTCGCCTGCTTTAATTTTTGCAGCGGCTGCATCGAGGAAGTTTGAAACAACAGTAACTCTGTCGCCCATTCCCATTTTGCCCAAAATATCATCTAATTGTGCAGGGATTTGAACTTCTGATGTAGTGATTGCTTTGTCAACAGCAAGTTTTACAGCATCTGCATTTGCTTCAACACCAAAGTTTTCGGCAGTTTTTGAAAGAACTGAAGTTGAACCTAAGTTGTTCAATACTTTGTTTGCCGCATCTTGAACAAGACCAACTCTTGTCGGAACATTGAGTGCTTTTTCGTATGCTGACAATCTTTCGGGAACATTCAATTCTGCTTGAACTGAACGTCTGTGGTGTGCTGCTGCCGTAAACAAGTTTTTGTTGTATGAGAAAATTGCTTGCGGAGTGCTGTGAGATTTCAATTTTGCAAGTTTTTCGTTTGCACTGTTTGACAAATCTCTCATGCCTGAAATTTTTTCGATGTTTGCTTTGATTGCATCATCAGAAACATTCGGAAGTTCTGATTTCAAAAATGCTGCTATTTTTGCTTGTCTGACTTCTTTCGGGTCGCTTGATTTTACTTTAAATTCTTCATTTTCTAATTTATCGGCCTTTAATACCTGACGAGTCAATGCTGTTGCTTTTGAGTCGGAAATTGACGAATCCAAGGAAGCAATCGTTGAACGAATTGATGCATCTGCTTTTTGTGCTTCTAATTCGTAATCTTTTTTGTAAGCACCGATTTCTTTTTGAACCTTTGCAATGTCTTGGTTTCTTTTTACTGCTGTTGAAACAGCACCTTTTTCTTTGTTAAGGTATCTGAGCCAATTTTGTGCCGGTTTGTATTCTTGCGGCATGTCGTTGTACCATTTAGCATCTCTGAAAATTTCATAGTTATCAGGGTCAAAAGCTTGGTAATGTGCAACAGAAATTGAACCGTCGCCGACGATATTTGCGGCATTCATCCATTGGTGAGTACCTGTGTCAACGATTCTGTATCCTTTTTTCATACCATCGGTGAAGTCAACGTGTGCCTTCGGAATTTCAACCATTTTACCCGTTCCGATTTGAGTTCTGTCATAAACTTTCATCGTTGGTGTTGCGTCGAGTTCGTTCATCATAATTTCCATTGCACGAACTTTGTCTTCGTAAGCGATTGTCTTACGAGCGATTGAAATTGCAGCACACATACCTGTTTGCTTTTGGCTGACATCTTTGATTGTGTATGCTTCTTCATCAGGTCTTGCAACAATCAAGTCATTTACCATTTCTGAAAATGCTTGAAGTTTATAATCTTTCAATTGAGGGTGAATTTCATATTCATCACTCAAAAAATGTTTCATCATTCCCAAACATTTGATTTTATCATCTGTGTTAATTTCTGAAGATGCGATGAAATAGTCAAGATTTTGTGTTGCTCTTGCGGCTTCTGTTGTTTTATCGGTATCAGAAATAACATCTGTTAATTCTTTTGATGCCAATATGTCGCTTCTCAATTGCAACATTGTTTTTTCATCTTCGGACAAAGGTTTTTCTTCACCGAAAATCTTTTGAAATCTTGCTTGCAATTCAGTCTTGTCTTCTTCTGATTGACCGTTGATTGCATTTTGGATTGTTCCTTGCAAAATTCCGTCCCAATCGGTATTTTCCTTTTCCCCTTTTGTTCCGCCAAGGGCTTTCGCAAATTCAGAGTTGTTTTGAATACCGTATTTCATCGTTTCGACAGTACCCATAAGCATTTCGATATCTTTTTTGTCGGCCGTTTGTGCTACATTGTCAATCGCCGACAAAATCAATTTCTTCTTGTTAGGTAAAATCGGCATATTGTTTTCTGAAAGAGATTTGATATTTTTTAAATCTTCTCTTCTGCCGCCAAATGAAGGGTTACTGAATGATGAGTTAAAATTCATTTTACTTTCCTTATATTCTTTATATTAATTGTATTTGTTACTATTATTCTACCACTATAATAAAAAACATGCTACGATAAAATCCGTTCCTTTCCCTTATCAAAATTGATTTTCAGGGGAAATTTCAGACTTTATCGCCATTGATTCTTTATTTATGCATGTTTCCAAACCCTTAATAAAATTTTTTTTGCTATTTTTATAAAAATTGTTTTTTAAATTTTTACAATCTTTTACAAAAAGTGTGAATTTTACACACTTAATCGGGGTAAGAAATTTTGCCCATAACAACATCGTGTGCTGCTCCGGTGCAAGAAGGGAGATTATTCGTTCTTTTTAAATACGTATTTAAGCCTAAAATTGCAAAAGCGAGGCATTCTTTGAGTTTGTCATCAATTCCGAAGTCTTTGTGGGTTTTAACTGGGATTTGTCCGAAATATTTTTGTAACGAATTCATTAAAATCGGGTTATATGCTCCGCCGCCGCCGATTATGACCTCATCAATCGAAGTTTTCGGGAAAACAAATTTTTCATAAGCATCATAGATTGTTTTTGCCGTAAGTTCAGTAATTGTGCGGATTATGTCGTATTTATTCTCGGGTGCGGATTTTAAAATATTTTCTGCATAAACATCATTAAAATGCTCTCGACCTGTGGATTTTGGCGGAGTTAAGTTATAATATTCATCTTTTAAAAGTTCTTTGAGCCAATTTTCGTCAATTTTTCCCAATTTAGCCAAATTGCCGTCTTTGTCATATTCTTTGCCGAAAAATTTATTTGAAAAATAATCAATCAGCATATTGCCCAAACCCGTATCAAATGCGAATGTCGGATATTGTTTCGAGAGTACGGTAACATTTGAAATTCCACCGATATTTTGGACTGCACGATTTTTGTCTTTGCCAAAAAGTTTTTCATCTGCATAAGGTACGAGAGGTGCTCCTTGTCCGCCTGCTGCCATATCTTTCGGGCGAAAATCGCCAATCGTCATAATTCCTGTTCTTTCTGAAATAACGGAAATATCGCCGATTTGCAAGGTTGATGATGTTTTATATCCGCCAAATTCGATTTGTTTCGGGATATGCCAAACGGTTTGTCCGTGTGAAGAAATAAAATCGATTTGTGATTTATCAAGTCCCGATTTTTTGACGAGTTCATTTGCACATTTTGCAAAGTGTTCGCCCACAACGAAGTTCAAGAAGCAAACATCTTGAACGGTTCCGTTTCCGACGGCGACATCAAGCAATTTTTTCCGTAATTCAGGTTTATATTCAAGTGAAAAAGAACTCAAAATCTCAAAATAATAATCGTCGGAAAGTCTTACGAGGCAAGCATCTGTGCCGTCCATAGATGTTCCTGACATCAGTGAAATTATATTGTAAAAATTCTTTCCCATAAAAGAATTATAGTTTACAATGTATAAAAAGGTAAAAAGTTAATAAAATGCAAAGGTTTTTATGACAGAAGAGCAAACAACTTTTAATCGTCCTTGGGGCAGTTATACGGTAATCGACAAGGGAAACGGTTATCTTATAAAGACAATTTCCGTTAATCCTAATCAGAAATTGAGTGTTCAAAGGCATTTTCACCGATATGAACATTGGTTTGTTCTTGAGGGTGTGGCTGATATTATCAAGGGTGATAAGAATTTAACCTTGAAAACAGGCGAATCTGTTGATATTGCCGTAAAAGAAATTCATTCAATTGCAAATTCAGGCAGTGAAATTTTAAAAGTTTTAGAGGTTCAAAGGGGAGATGTTATTGATGAAAACGACATTGAACGATTGTCTGATATTTACGGAAGAAAATAATTTTGACAATAAAAAAGAGCCAATTGAATGTGACTCTTTTTTATTTTGAAATTACTGTTGGTACATTCCAGTAATAATGTCGTCGTATGTTTCAAATACCTTATTACGTTTGATTTTCGCCGTTGATGTCATTAATCCGTTATCAATGCTGAAACCTTCTTTTAAAATTTCAAATTTTTGGATTTTTTCAAATGATTTCAACTTGCTCTTGTTTTTTATATGCGTTTCAATTTCGGACTTGATAAGTTTGCGAAGAGCGGGATTTTTGATGCAAACATCTTGTTGCATGCGAAGTCCTCTTGTATCAACGCCACATTTTTCGAGTGCTTCTTTTGTCGGGATAACCAATGCTCCGACTGCCCCTTGGTCTTGTCCGACTAAAACAATTTGGTTGATGTATTGGCTGCCCAAAACCGCATCTTCAATTGGGATAGGCTCAACGTTTTCCCCGTTGGAAAGAACAATTGTTTCTTTCATTCTTCCTCTCAAAACGAGGTTGTTTTCATAAGTCAAATATCCCAAATCGCCTGTGTTAAACCAGCCGTTATCGTCAAGAACCGCACGTGTTGCCGCCTCATCGTGGTAATATCCGCCCATAACCTGTGGTCCTCTGACGATTACCAAACCTTTTTCAAAAGGCGGAAGTTCTTTTTTCGTTTCGGGGTCAATGATTTTGAGTTCGGTACCCTCAATAGGTGCACCTGCACAACCGAGGAAGTTTTTGCCAGTTACGGAGCGTAATGTCAAAATCGGTGCTGTTTCTGTCAAACCGTAGCCGATAACCAATTTTACGCCGACCGCATCGTAGAATGCTTCTTCTTTTGAGCCGATTGCCCCACCGCCCGAGATTGAGGCTTTGAGGTTCAAACCTGTCAAGTTTTTCAATTTCTTGTACAAAGTTTCGCTGAAAACTTTGTGTAGCGGTTGCATACAAGTCGCCATAATTGCGTGATAAATCGTCGCAATCGGGTTGTAGTGCTTTTGTTCCGTTATTCTTCTTTCGACATACATAGAATGTTTTTTGTATGCAACACTGTATTTTACGGCGGTATCAAAAATTGTGTATGCCAAGTTCGATTTTTGTTTCAATTTTGCATAAACGCCCGCACGTACCGCTTCCCAAATTCTCGGAACCGATACCATATAATCGGGAGAGTATTTAACCATATCATCTTTGATTTTTGACAAAGTTGTATAGTGAACATGTAATCCTTCACCGTAAAAATAATATGTGCAAATTCTCTCGTAAGCGTGCCAAATCGGCAAAATTTCAAGGGTTGATTCGCCTGAATTTACGGGGAACCAATTAGTTGCCGTATCGATTTGAAAAATCATGTTTCCGTGAGTTAACAAAACGCCTTTCGGATTGCCTGTTGTTCCTGATGTATAAAGGATTGTTGCATAATCATAAGGTGTTAATTTTACGGGAGAAAAGCATTTTCTTTTTCCCATTGCCAAAATTTCTTCAAAAGTATAAACAGGACAGTCAACTCCGTCGTAATTTGCTCCTTCTTTGTGGAACATTATGACGATAAAATCCAAATCATACTTCGGCAAATATGGTTTTAATTTGTCAAAAAGCATTGATGTTTGCAAAACGAGTGCTTTGCTTTGGCTTTGACCGATAATGTAATCGAGTTCGTCAACGGGAGCGTTTGAGCCTCTGACCGCATCAATCGCACCACATCTCAAAATCCCTTGGTCAACAACAATCCACCGTCCGTTATTTTCCGAAAAAAGTCCGACAACATCGTCTTTTTTTATTCCCAAACTTTGCAAACCTGCTGAAAAGTCTTTTGCTTGCAAAATATATTCTGCGTAATTTTGTTCAATATTATTATATGTATCCGTAATTGCCGGAAGAGTCGAGAATTTATTTGCTCCAAATTCCAAATATTCGCATATTGATTGAAATCTTTCAAATTTGAATTTTCCCGCACGACAAACACGATTCTCCGTTAATGTCTGTGTCAATATTATTTCCCCAATTTTTTGCGTGTAGTATATTCTATTTAAACATAATAGCACGAACACTTTGATTGGGAAACTTCTTAAAATTTCTTCGTTTTTTTGTAACAAAAAAGGCGGAAACGTCGGCTCCCGCCTGAATTTGTAACGTGAATTTTTATGAACGGTTTAAAAGTTCTCTGTCCAAATCGAATGTTGCAACGACTGAATTGCCAATCATTCTGAGTGCATCAATTATGTTATTGATAGAACTTTCTTCCTCGATTTGTTCTGTTATGAACCATTCCAAAAATATTTCCGATGCCTTGTCCTTTTCCTCTTCTGCAAGTTCTGAAATTCTGTTGATTTCTGAGGTTACATATTCTTCGTGAGAAAGTGAATTTTCAAAAACCGAGAGAATATTTTGCCAATCGGAATCTGGCATGGATATTGCTTTTAATCTGATTCTGCCGCCACGTTCATTGATATAATCCATAATTTTTCTTGCGTGGTTGAGTTCTTCGCCTGCTTGAACCTTAAACCAGTTCGCAAAACCTTTAAGACCTTTTTTCATGAACCAATGTTCCATTGAGGTGTATAAATAGGCAGAGTAAAGTTCACGATTAATTTGTTCATTAAACGTGTCCGTCATTGTTTGAGTCATCATTGTCTAACACTCCTTGTTTTCGTTCCGTGCTTCTCTGACTCGTTCGATAATTTCTGAAACTTCTTTTTCTTCAAGAGTTTCTCTTTCAAGAAGTTCCGCTGTTACTGCTTTAATCAAATCAATGTTGTCGCCGAGGGCTTTTTTACCGTAATTATAGCAATCTTCGATTATCGCTCTGACTTCATCATCAATTTCTCTTGCGGTTTCTTCCGAATAATTTTTCGTTTGACCGAAATCACGTCCCATAAATACGTTTTCGCCTGATTTTCCGTAAGCGACCGTACCCATTTTCGCTGACATACCGTAAACAGTAACCATTTTTCTTGCGATGTCTGTTGCCTGTTTAATATCTGAGGTTGCACCGCTTGTGATTTGTCCGTCAAATATCAATTCTTCGGCGATTCTTCCGCCCAAAGCAGTGATAATTCTATCTTTCAAGTCACTATATTTATATAATGACTTATCGTGTTCGGGAAGTGACCAAGTGACCCCTAAAGCATTACCACGGGGGATAATAGACACTTTATGCAACGGGTCTGAATTGTCTGTGAAATAGTGCAATAATGCGTGTCCGACTTCGTGATATGCCGTAATTTCTTTTTCTTCGTCCGTAATAATTCTTGATTTCTTTTCAGCACCTGCTACGATTTTATCAATTGCATTGTCAATGTTTTCCATAACAATTACTTCTTGATTGTTTCTTGCTGCCAAAAGTGCTGCTTCGTTCAAAAGGTTTTTCAAGTCCGCACCTGTAAATCCGGGGGTTCTTTTTGCCAAAACTTTTAAATCAACATCAGCCGCAAGCGGTTTGTTCTTTGCGTGAACTTCCAAAATTTGCTCACGACCCATAATATCAGGGGCTTGAACGTAAATTTGTCTGTCAAATCTTCCCGGTCTTAACAATGCTGTATCAAGTATATCAGGTCTGTTTGTTGCCGCAAGGACAATGATATTAACGTTTTCGTCGAAACCGTCCATTTCAACCAAAAGTTGGTTAAGGGTTTGTTCACGTTCATCGTTGCCGCCGCCCATACCTGCACCTCTTTGACGACCGACTGCATCAATTTCATCAATAAAAATAATACAAGGTTGGTGTTTTTTTGCTTGTTCAAAAAGGTCACGAACTCTAGATGCACCTACACCGACGAACATTTCAACGAAGTCTGAACCTGAAATTGAGAAGAACGGAACGCCTGCTTCACCTGCAACGGCTTTTGCCATAAGGGTTTTACCTGTTCCAGGGTAGCCGACGAGCAAAACACCTTTCGGAATTTTTGCTCCCAATTTCATATATTTTTCGCCATTTTTAAGGAAATCGACGATTTCTTGAAGTTCTTGTCTTTCTTCATCAATACCTGCAACATCGTCAAATGTGACTTTGACTTTATTATCCATTAAAAGTTTTGCTTTGCTTTTTCCGAATCCCATTGCCTGAGAGCCGCCCGATTGAAGGATTTTGCCCATAATTATCAAAATAATGATAACAATGAAAATCGGTGCAATCGCTTTTAAAATGCCTGTTAAGGTGCCTGAATCGTCAAAATTTTTCATTGTAATTTCGACATTGTTTCGTTCCAACAACGGCACCATTGTCGGGTCGTTAATAGGGATAATGACCTTGTATTGAAGTTTTGATGGTGTTTGTTGAAATTTTGACATCGGAAGATTGGAAGAGGATTTAACTTCATCTTTCACAGGGTGTGCAATCAAGGTATCTCGCTCGATTTCAACGGATTTAATCTCCGCTTTTTTAACTAAAGATATAAATTGCGAGTATGACAAATCTTTTGTTGTCGATGTACTTCCGTTAAACAACATCGAAACTAACGACAAAATTAACAATGCCGCAACTATTAAAACACCTACTGATTGATTTTTATTCATTTTATCCTCTTTTTTCAAACTATGATGTAATTATATCATCAAAAAAACTTTAACTTCAATGCTTGTGTGCAGAATTAACTCTGTTTTGTCAAAATATAGCCCGACTCGTCAGCGACGGTTTGTTCTTTTACTCCAAAATACAGCATATCAACCATTTTTTGAAGTTTATCAATATCTTCAAATACTTTTTGTTTAAGCAAAATATTTTGCGGATTATTTTTGAGCAAATCTGTCAAATATGCCTGTAATCCAATCAATACGTTTGTTAACGGTATATCTTTTGCTTTTGCGGTTTTCATTAAATATTCAGATATCAAAAGAGCCTTGTTACCGTCGATATTGGGATAATTGGCGAATTGTTCTTTCAAATACTCAAAATCCGCTGACTGTTTGGAATTTCCCGCAACATAAAATGCTTGTGACCTTGAAACGATTGTGGATATTATATTTTCAAGATTTTCTGTTAAAAATATAAAAGTTACGCCGGCAGGCGGTTCTTCAACCGATTTCAAGAGTGCATTTGCGACGACTTCCGTAAAACATTTTTTCGTCAATCCGAGCGGAACCCAACCTTTTGTACTTTCGGGAAATTTTAGCCCGAATGCCTCAAATGGTTGCAATTGTTCTTTTTCGGACGCTGAAAAATCTCTCGCTTCTGCATCGCAAAAAATAAAAAATCTGTGGTAGTCTGATGATGTGACCAATTTATCTTTTATTGCTTCGATTTGCTTAACGGAGATAACGGATTTTGAGTCGTCGCCGTCAGGTTTTGAGTTTATTTTTGATACGGTCACAATTTCGGGGTGTTCGTTAGCCTTTATCCATCTGCAATTTTGACATTCACAGGAGGAACTTTTATCACCGAGGCAATTTGCTCCTCGTGCAAGTTGAAGTGCAAAATAATATTGGGCAATTATGTCGGGACCGTGCAAAATTATTGAGTTTGGAACGGTTATATCGTTGTTTTCGACCATTGCTTCAAAAAATTTTGAGAGTGAATTATATTTTTCGCTAAAATTTTCAAACATTTTCACCTCGCAAAATAACGCTTTCCAAAAGGTATTCGGGGTCTTGAGTCTGCCCTGTTTTAATTTTTATTTCCGCATCACACAAATAGTGTTTTAAGTCTAAAAGTTCTTTCAGAGATTTATTTTTAATTTTTTCAAGTAGCAATTTGACAGGGTATTCGGGGATACAAAGTTCCGAAGATAGCGTCTTTGTTGACTTTTCTTTTTCAAAAGTTTTCAAGAAAATCAATTTATGCAAATTCGTATGCAAAAGAGCAATTACCTGAAGCGGGTGATTTTTTTCGATAACTGCCGAAAATTGTTTCATAACGGCATTTTTGTCCTCACCGACAATCAAATCCGCAAGTTCAAAAACATTTTCTGTCAAAGAACAATATTCGTCTATGTCTGCGTTTGTGATTCTTTTATTCGGAAAAATCGCCGTTTGCAATTTTGTAAGTTCAGAATCCATCAACCTCAAATTCACGCCGAGTCTTTCGATTAGGTGAGTTACGGTTTTTGAGTCGATTTGCAAATCACGTTCTTTTGCCATAGAAATTATCACGTTGGGCAAATCTCTGTCAAAATCACGGTATTGAGAAAATTCTTTCATATTGGCAATTTTGGCAAACATTTTGAATAATTTTGTTCTCGTGTCGATTTTTTTGTCGTCATCTCGTGGCACATTGCAGACAAAAATGATGTTATTTGAGTCAGCCGTGTTGTTTAGAGCATATTCAAAATCCTTGAGTTGTTTGTCTGAAAACTCAAGTTTTTTGTTTCCCGTTTTGAAAAAATATTTTTCCATGTGAACCACGGACAAAATATTTCCGAACATGAGCGGTGCTGTTGCACAAATTTCCAAAAGTTCTTCAAAATCAGGAGAAAAATATATGCGGTAATTCATTGATTTGAACGCTTCGTCAACCAATTCCGTTTGTAATTTATGGATTTCCTTTGAAAGCAAATATTCTTCTTTTCCGTGGAAAAAATAAACCGTCATTTTTACTCCTTAAAAAAAGTTTAGCATAAATCGGGTCATGATTTTTAATTTCGTTTGAAAAATCGCATTATTTTTTACAAAATAAGTATTTTTTGTAATTTTCAGCGTAATTTTGCGGTTTTGTGATTTTGCTATTTTGTGATTTGGAGGAAAATTTCACGACAAAACATCGATTATGATTTTGTATAAAAATCGATAGCAAATGAATTTGCTATTCTTCGTCAACAGAAACATTTGCGAGTTGGACAAATTCTGCGAACTGAGCATATTTGTGGGTCAAATTGGCGAAAGTATCGATATCGACGACTTTGCCTTCTGACATATAAATAATTTTGTCGCACAATTTCAAGGTACTCATTCTGTGGGAAACGACAATCATTGTCAATTTGCCCTTTTTGTCTTCCAAAATGTTCATAATTTCGCTTTCGGTTTTCAAATCAAGCGAAGAAGTTGCTTCATCGAAAATCAAAAGTTCGGGTTTGCGATAGAATGCTCTTGCTATTCCTATTCTTTGTTTTTGACCTTGCGAAAGTCCTGTTCCATCACGGTTTATGACTGTATTCAAACCGTTTGGTGACTCCATAATTTGGTCATAAAGTTTTGCTTCTTTCAAGGCATCGTCGATTTTATCTCTGTCGATTTGAGCGTTTGGAATACCCCAAGCGATGTTTGTTACGAGGTTGCCCATTACTGTGTTTGTGTTTTGAGAAACATAGCCCAAAATATTTTGGTAACTTTTGATATTTTGAGGTTCAAGTTTTGTATCATCAATAAAAATTTCGCCTTTTCCGAGCAACAAACCTGTCAGGCAGTCAACAAGGGTTGTTTTTCCTGCTCCAGAAACACCGATGATTCCGACGTATTCACCTTTGTTTACTGTAAAGTTAATGTCATTCAAAACGTAATTTACCGTGTCATAAGAGTAGGACAAATTCTTTACCGTCACTGCTTTTTCAAATTTCATTCTGTCTTTTGTCGGTGTTGTAATGTAATTTTCGTATTCCTTAAACGAATCGTAAAGGTTGAAAATCATATCGGGATATTCACGGTACATGTCCATGTAGTTAATGCAAACTTGGCTCTTATACATTAACGGCAAAATTCTGAATAACGAGATTGCTACAACGCCCAATGCGATTAAGATGTTATCTCTGTTCATTCCGTATTCGTTAAAAATTCCGACGAACAAGATGATAATCGTGATTACGAAAATAATTTCGATAATGTATTGCGGAATTATCGGTAATAAGTTTATTTTCTCGTTGAGTGGGATTAATTTTTTTGAAAGTCTTTTATAAATTCCGTAGAAAAATCCTTCGGAACTTGTGATTTTGATTTCTTTAAGGCATCTCAAGCAGTCCAAGAGCATGCTGTAAGGACCTTGTTCAAGTTTATATCTTTCGTCCGCATAGAATTTTGATTTGTGGAAGATGATTCTGTTTTGTACCGATGCGGAAACGATGAAAAACATTGCCGCAACGATAGTATATTTTGGCAGTAAGTATATCATCCACAAGAAAATTAAGCCGATTACAATAGTGTTTGA
>SAMEA104315428__coassemble_944_pt1 | contig 25382 bp, 24 predicted proteins | sample SAMEA104315428__metabat2_low_PE_039 | metagenome-assembled genome bin SAMEA104315428 (sample SAMEA104315428) | gut metagenome | biome: Monkey gut; feature: monkey-associated habitat; material: faeces | place: China | collected 2013
ACTTTTAAATTTCAGCATTCACTGTCATATTGAGCGAAGCGAAATATCTGTTTTCTTTGTCGTTCCACAGATTCTTCGCCTAAAGGCTCAGAATGACAACCAATTAATGAGTAAACAATGGATTGCTTCACTTTGTTCGCAATGACAGAAAATGCTAAACTTTAAAAAATGACCGTCATACTGAGGCGAAGCCGAAGTATCTGTTTTATTCGTCCTTCCACAGATTCTTCGCCTAAAGGCTCAGAATGACAGACTTTGTCACTGCGAGGGCTTTACCCGTGGCAGTCCAGAAACCAGATATTCAACTGATGAATGATTAAACACCGGATTGTTGTACTTCGCTGATGCTCTGTTCGCAAGAACAGGGAATGAAGAACTGTCTTGGTTGCCTGAAGTCGCCCCTATATTTTGATAAATGAGAGTAAACCGTTTGTTACTTCGTCGTTACACTCCTTTCTATGACGGTAAATCCAAAATCGTTTGAATGTGAAAAAACCGAGAGATTGAAAAAATCATTCTCTCGGACGAATTTTTTTGTAACAAAAATTATTATTATTTATAAATATTATTTATTTCTTAGCAAATTAAAAATATCGTTACAAATTCTGATTAAATTTTTTGCCATTTCAAAGTTAATTTGGTTCGGACCGTCGCAGAGTGCTTCGTCGGGGTTCGGGTGAACTTCAAAGAACAAGCCGTCGGCACCTGCTGCTGTTGCTGATTTTGCGAGGGTCGAAACAAATTTTCTTTCGCCTGATGTATAGGTTCCGCCACCGCCGGGGAGTTGAACACTGTGTGTTGCGTCGAAAATTAACGGATATCCCAATTCGTGTACAATCGGAACGGTTCTCATATCCGAAACAAGGTTATTGTATCCGAAAGAAACACCTCTATCAGTAATTACGATGTCTGAGTTCCCGCTATCAGAAACTTTTTTTGCGATTGATTTCATTTGATACGGAGAGAGGAATTGACCTTTTTTGATATTAACGATTTTGCCTGTTTTCGCAGCTGCAACGAGAAGGTCGGTTTGTCTGCACAAAAATGCCGGAATTTGAATAATATCAGCGACTTCTGCTGCCAAAGGTGCTTGTTCGACAGAGTGAATATCCGTTACAATCGGGACGTCGAATGCTTTTTTTGCTGCTGCCAAAAGTTCCAAACCTTTTTCAATTCCAAGACCTCTGTATGATGTCAAAGACGTACGGTTTGCTTTGTCGTAAGAGCATTTGAAGACAAAATTTACGCCAATTTCATCTGTAATTTTTTTCAATGCTTCAGCAGCCGAGAATAAAATATCTTTGCTTTCCATTGCACAAGGTCCTGCCAAGATAGTAAGTTTATCTCCGCCGATTTCAAAATCTCTTAATTTTACGGTATTAATTGTGTTCATGCTTTTCTCCTTGATTTTTTGATTATACCGTTAACATATTTATTTTAAAAGATATTAAGTTTTTTTTCTTGACGATGAGAAAAATTTGTAAATAACAAAGAAAGTGAGATAAAATTATATAGATGAAGAAATTATTAGGCACATTGTTAATTTTTGCACTGTCTTCGGGAATTGTTTTTGCAGAAGAGGAAATTATGCTGCCCGTAATTCAAAAGCAGACGTTGAATTTGCACCCTGTTGAAAAAAAACAGACCAAGCAAATGGTCATAAACAAAAAAGAACAGTTTACAGAACTTGTTTCAATGCAGCAGGAGAGCGAAATTGAAGACATTGAAATGCTTTGGCAGGCGACTGTTGACGGAAACAAGTTGATTAAATTCACTATGCAAAAATTAAATACTCCCGAGGGTCAAAGAAGATTGCACTCTTCCATTGCCGCAAAAACATTGTCGGCAGTTGTTTATGGGGCGTCATTTTTGCCTGCACTTGCGGGGACGGATTCTACTGTTCAAACGGCGTCTTTTGCTACGGGAAAATTGATTAATAATTTTCTCAACAAAAATTCTATGCCTCAACGTGAAATGATTTCCGACACGGAATTGATTGAACTTGCGGGAACGATTGAGGGGCTTCAAGACACCATAATTTCTGCATATTACGGTTACAAGGGTGCTTTGAACAAATTAAAAGACACACGCTCAAGAATTATTTTGTACAACAAAAATTATTCTGAGGCTCTGAAAAGTCGTGACAGTCTTGAGTTGATTATTTCTTCAGCATTGTATGAAGATATGCTTTTGAACGAGTATTACGAGGAACAAGAGGCGAAAAAATATTATCTTGAACTCGAAAGACTTGCAGGTGCAAAGACTGTCGAGAAACTTAATTTGACCCAATTTGCATTTAAAAATACCATAATTAATCCGGAGTCGATGAAAAATGTTCAATAAATTTTTTAAAATTTTATTTTTAATATCTTTATTGTCCGCTCCGACGTTTGCTGCTGAAACAATTATGGACGTTATGGCTCCGAAAAGTCCTGCTTACAGGCTTGGTACGAGTTCCTCCCCCGAGTTGGAATATAAGGTCAAAAAGATTGAAACGTATGAGTCGCAGCGTGCAAAATACGCACGAGAGATTACGAAAAGCAAATCTTATGCCGATTCCACATTAAAAGAACTTTCTAAAGAGTTAAGCAAAACAATCGATATTGACCGAGATACGATGGTGGCTGATATTTCGGTGCTTTGGGCGGGTGCTGCATCAAAATCGGAAACGGTTAAATTTACTATCTACAAACTTTCAAATCCCGATGCGGACAAGCCTGATGAAACAATTATCAAAAAAGTTGTTCGACCGTTGGCAGGTTTTTCGTCAATGGCGGGTGCAGGATTTCTTAACCCTGTTGCCGCTACATCGGCGATTATGAGTGGTGCTTTGATTAATTCGCTCTCGACTGATGACAAGGAATTAAACTACAAATACACAAAAGTTACCGATGCTGACATGATTATGTTGTTGAAACGTGTCGATGATTTGCAAAAACGTTTGATTAATTATTACATTGATTATATGACAACTTACGTTGCTGCCGAGAGGGCAAAAGTCAATGTTGTCAACCGTTATCAGTTTTTGGAACTTGCAAAAAATCAGGGTCGGGAACTTGAAATGATTGCCGATGCTTATTATCGAACTGCTCTTGAGAGAAAACAATCCATCGAACTCGATTTCCTCTCAAAACGTGCTGCTCTTGAACAAATCGTCGGAGTTGAGGCTATGGCTGAGTTTGAGGACTTATTAAAACAACGCCAAACTAAAGTTTCAAATTAATCCTCTTTATTTTTTTGTTTATTTTTCAATGCCTGAATATTTTGCTGAATGCGTTGTTGTTTCAGCATGTTGTGAGTGTTTTGTGAAATTTGAATGTTTTGAAGTGCCAAAATTTGGTATTTCTTTATTTCCCCTAATTTCGATTGCTCGTCCATGAGGTTTTTTTGTGGGGGAGCGGGAATAGAATTTTTGACCCTCTCAAATTCCGAGGTTGCGTTGCCATGAATAATTTTCCATAATGCAACGTCGATATCCTTTTCGTTGAGGTTATATTTTGTGTTAAGGTCGTTAACTGACGTGCCGAGAGGAAGATTATAAAGCCAACGGATTGAATTTATGTCACGGGGCGAAAGTCCGACGTTTCCGTATTGGTGCGGAGTGTACATAATATCGCTTTGATAGGGCGAGTGACCCAATCCCAAGGCGTGTCCGATTTCGTGCAAAATCGTGTGATAGACTTCGTTTTCGTCCATATATTGTGCGTGAATAATTCCGTCAGAAAGCCCGATTTGAACTTCCGCAGAATATAATCTTGCCTGTTCGTCGAAGTTGAAAAGACAATAACCGAGCGACTTTCTGTCAACCCGTTTCCATTCGAGGTTTACCTGAGAGTCGTTTAAATTTGAAACAATTTGAAAACGACAGCGATTATTTGAAACCTGTTCCCAAGTTCTTAATGCTCTTTGGACAAGTCCGAGATATTTTGCGGCATCGTTTTGCCCACGATACCAACGGAAAGGGGCAATATAAAAGGTTAACGGAAAAAAGTGGTCAGGCCAACGAATGAGTTTCCCGTTTTTCAAATTATATTCAAGGTATGTTTCCTTTTCTGCCAATTAATTTCTTTCCTTTAACTCTTCCTGTTTCAAAAATTCGCACATGCCCTCGAGACGATTGTCCTCATTTACGTCAATAAGTTCTTTTACGTCTTTGATTTTGCCCAATTTGAAAGCAATTTCCGCAAGTAATACACAATCGTTACACAATCTGTATTGACCGTAACCGACCGAACCTGCAAGCATTTTGTACTGACCGCAACAGTCGCAATCAAAGCCGTCATGCTCACTGTCGGGGTTTTCTTCTATATCGTCAATAACCATTTGTTTGGTTATCTCTTGCATTTCTTTAATGATTTCTTCGTTTGTTTGCATAAATTTTGTCCTGTTTCTTTATTATTTTAACACATTTGATAACATTTTTGCTTTTTTTTTCAACAAGGTATATCATTTTTGTATGAAACTTAACAGACAATCTTATTTGAATACAAAACGTGATGCGTGGGTTGAAATTAACCTAGACGCAATTGAACACAATATTTTGGAATTAAAAAAATATGCTCACGAAGGAGCAAAAATCCTTGCCGTTGTTAAGGCTGATGCCTACGGTCACGGAAGCGTTATGATTACGCCGACACTGCTTGCTTCGGGAGTTTATATGCTCGGAGTTGCGTCGATTGATGAGGCTATGCAACTTAGGGAAAATAAAATTACCGCACCGATTTTGGTTTTGGGTGCCGCTCCCGTTTGGGCCTTCGATTGGGCTGCCGAGAATGATATTTGCCTCTCTCTGTTTTTGCAGGAACATATCGATGCTTGCAAAATTACTTATGAAAAAACAGGTATAAAACCTAAAGTTCATATCAAATTGGATACGGGCATGAATAGAATCGGTGTTTCTAAAGAAGATGCCGTTCCGTTGATTAAAAAAGTTCAACAGTGCGATTTTATTGAATTAAAGGGTATTTTCACACACTTTGCGTGTGCTGAAAATTTGGAAAAAACAAAAGAACAACTCAAAATTTGGGATTATGTTCTTGAAAATGTTGATACGACTGGTTTGCTTTTGCACTGTGCAAATACGGCGGCGTTGATTACTTTCCCGCAAATTAATTACAACATGGCTCGGGCAGGCATTGGAATTTATGGCTTGCAGCCAGATTTAATTCCTGATTTTGACAATCCGCCAAAACTCATTCCCGCAATGTCTTTGAGAGGACGTATTGTCAATATCCACAATGCTCATGCAAATTCGGGCGTAAGTTATTCGCACAAATATGTTACGACAAAGGAAACGAAAATTGCGACCGTTCCTTTGGGTTATGCTGATGGAATTTCAAGAGGTTTGTCGGGAAAAATCTGTGGCATTTTGCACGGTAAAAAAGTTCCTCAAATCGGCAATATCACAATGGATCAGATGATGTTTGACATCACAGGCGTTGACGCTGATGAGGGCGATGTAATTACTTTGCTCGGACAAGACGGCGATGAATTTATTTCCGTAAATGAATGGGCTGATATTTTAAATACCATCAACTACGAACTCATTTGCCGCTTGAGAGTAAGACTTGCAAGGGTTTACACAAGAGAATAATTAACGGTTGTTCGGTACACCCCAATAGAGTTTTTGTTTCAAAATCGAGTAAAAACTTTGGTCGTTCAAAAGCAACAATCTCGCTTTATTTTTGTGTCTTTTGATTGTAATTTTGCAATTTTCAGGTACTGTGTAAGTTGTTTGTCCGTCAGCGGACATTTTGAGTTTTTTCGTGTTGTCAACAGATGTGATTTCAATTTTTTCGTTTGACGGAATAACGAGAGGTCTTGCATTCAATGAATGCGGGCAAATCGGCACTATGATAAAGGCGTTTAATCTCGGAACCAAAATCGGTCCGCCTGCGGAAATGTTGTATGCAGTTGAGCCTGTCGGGGTTGAAACGATTAATCCGTCTGCCATGTAGTTGCAAATTGTGTTGCCGTTGACGGAAACGAAAAGTCTTGCTGTTCTTGAAAAACTCTCACTTTTAATAACGATATCGTTGAGGGCGGAAAGCCGTCCAGGGTTTGCTGAAAGCATAAGTCTTTCTTCGCATTTCGTGTCGCCGTTGATGATTTTTTCGATAGAATTTTTTATGTCGTTTGGTGAAGATTGTGCCAAAAAGCCCAATCTGCCGAGGTTTATGCCGAAAACGGGAATGTAGAATTTTGCATAAAATCTTGCGGCACGAAGAAGTGTTCCGTCGCCGCCTGCAACGATTGCAAGGGTTACGGTGCTGTCGAGGCTGTCAATGTTTGTCACGACATAATTCAATTCGTGACGTTCAAGTTCCGATTTGATTTCCTGAACGGTTTTTTCGTACCCGTTTGAATTTGAATTATAAACAATTCCTATTTTTTCGAGAGAAAATTCATCTTTGTCGCAAAAATTTTTCATAGTTGAATTATACATTAAACTTCAAATTTTGACTATTCTTTGAAAGATATTTCCGCCCAAATGGGGAGATGGTCGCTTCCGATGTTTTTCCCGACGGCATAATCCCTTACCGCAAAAGACTTTGTGATGAAAATGTGGTCAAGCGTAATTCTGAATGGGAAAAGCAAAAATGCAGGCCAAGTCGGGTGAAAAATGCTGCTGAGGTCTTTCATTTTTGATGTTTTAATGAAATTTTTGTAGTTGTATGAATATAGAGTTGTGTTGAAATCGCCTGCTATGATTGCGTTATGACCGTTTTCTGCTATGTAATTTGCAAGGTCATTTGTGATTTTTTGGGTATTTTTAAAATATTTTTGACAAATCGGCGGAGTTGTGTGAACGCAAATAATTTCAAAAACTTTACCCTTGTAGTCGCAAAACGCTGAAATTGCGGGAATGTCCAACATTCCGACATTGAGTTTTCTGATTTCGGTAATGTGAATTTTTGAGTAGAGTGCAATTCCGAAGCCGTCATCACGACTGATTTCGTACATGAATGGGTAATTTTCTTTGACGGGTTGCAATTCTTCGCTCCATTTGTCGTCAAGTTCTTGTATAACAACGATATCGGGCGAATTTCCGTTAATTTCGTTTCTGACGGTATCGTATTTTTGATTTTCTCTTAAAACGTTTACAACTTCAATTGTGAAACCTTGTTTTTTCGTATTATCATTGACTTTGACACTTCCTAAAACCGAAAAAAGATTTAAAACAACGATGCATACTATTAATAAGCCTGTCACGGTTTTTCGTTTTTGTATTATGCAATAAACGAGTAGAATCAGCCCGAAAAGCAAATATTGCATACGAAATTGCGAGCAGATATCAAATAAAAAATTGAACTTTGAAAAATATCCTAAAATCGTTGTTGCAAGAGTAATATAGACGAGTACTTCTGTAAATTTTTTGATTTTTTCAACCGCTGATTTTTTATTTTCTAAAAATTTCATTTATTTTTCCTTGCAATAAGGACGCCATCGGGAAGATTAAGGATTTGTGCAGAGTAGTCATCTCTGTGCGTAATTTCTTCGACGAAAGGCTTGACAGGGTCGGCGTGAGAGAGGATATCGTCTGCGACAATAATCCCTCCGACTTTTAAAAGCGGGTGAATGAGTTCAAAATCCTTGATATATTGGGCTTTATTGGCATCAATAAATACAAAATCGAAAATTTCATTTTGCAATTCATTTTCAATTACAACCAGAGCGGGACCTAATTTTGCCGTAATAATGTCATCGACACCGCATTTTTTGAAGTTTTCGATTGCAACGGAGCGGCGTTTTTCCCAATATTCAATTGTTGTGAGTTTTCCGCCTGTTTCTTTCAATGCAAGTGCTATTCTCAAACCCGAATAGCCGTTCGACGTGCCGAGTTCCAAGACATTCTGTGCGTTTGACACTTTTATCAAAAATTCAATAAAATCGCCTGTTTCTCTTGAAATATTCCAAAAATCGTTTTTAGTCGATTCTAATTCTCTTAATGTATCTTCAACTATGCTCATTTTATAATGTTTGTTCCAAAATATTGATATTATTGATTTTGTTAATGATTGTGATTGAATTAATCGGCATATCGAGCGGATAAACTCCGACGACTTTTGATGTGTCGAGATTAATAATCGTGTATTTTTTGCCGCTTGCGTCAGTAACGAGGGCAAGGTTTGAGTTGTCAATTCTCGTGATTTTTCTCGGGAAAGATTCTTCAAGTTTTATCGTTGACATGTATTTCAAGGAATCTGTGTCTAAAACGTTGATTTCTTTGTCACCTGAGCAAAGAATGAAAAGTTTGTTGCCGTACAAGAACATATCTGTCGGCTTGTTGCCTGTTCTGAGGGTTCTTTCTTCGACGGTTGCAGTTACGGGGTCAACACTTTGGTCAACTTGTTCGTAATCTCTGATGTCTGTTGGAATGCCTAAGAATTTTTTTGTTCCGTTTGACAATTTTCTTTGTAAAATTGCACCCTTGTCTTCGTTTTCTTCTCCGTCATTGTGGATTTTGTTCAAGTCGAAATCGTTTATTAAGAGTTTATTTTGCGTTCTTGAAATTGCATAGAGTCTGTTTGCATCGTCAATAAGCAATTTTGAGATATTTTCCATTTTTGTTACGGGAACATTTTTGTAATCATCATCAATTTTGATAATGTAAATGTTGTCGGAATTTTTATCGGCATAAGCAAGTTGCGTGCCGTTGTCAGACAAAGTCATTCTGTACGGTGCTGCGTCAAGTGAAATTTTCTCCGTAACAGCCATATCCGTAAGGTCGATTGTAAAAATTGATTGACCTTCTGCACTCATAATGTAAGCTTTGTTAGTTGCTTCGTTAACTTCAACTTCTGACGGTTGAGCGTTAATTTCGATGCTTCTTGCGATTTGTTCATTTCCGATGTCGGCAACATCAATTTGATTTTTGCCGAAAACTGCCGCAATCAAAAATCTCTTGTCGGGCGTAACTTTTACGTCTTTTAAAATACCTTTCAATTTCAATCCGTAAATAGGCTCGGGACGTCCGGGGGCAAAGACTTTCAGGTATTGAGAGTCAAAATTTGTCGCAAGGAACATTTTGCCGTCAAGTTCTTTTGGCATTTTGGTTTTAAGAACTTTCACGTGAGTTTTGACGATTTTCTTGCCGTTTTTCTTTGCCACAACTGTTTTTGTCGGGGTAGTCGAATTTGATGCAACTTTTTTATCTGCTTTTATTGAGCGGTCAACGACAGGAATTTCGAGGTTTCCGAGCAAACCTTTAAGATTTTCTGAAACGTATAATCCGTTCGGAACGAGCATATCTTGGGGCAAAATACCTGATTGAATAACATCGGGCAAATCCTGATATGTCGTCAAAGTCTTTCTGTTGCCGTCTTTCAAGACTTTCAAAAGAGAAAAACCGTTGTTGAAAACAATAATTTCAGGTTCATCTTTCAACGTTTTTCCGCTCGGGTAAGTCCAAACAATTTCGAGCCTCGGAACGTCTTTAATTTCTTCGGGCAAGACGGGAATATATGTCGTACCGTCTTTGAAGTTGATAAGACCGTCAAATCTTACCGTGCAATCTCTTGCGTTGTCAAACAGGTAAATATTCATTTGATGAGGCAACATTATTGCTTCTGCGGACATTCCGCCCGAAAGCATAAGTGATACGAGTATTGCGGGTAAAATCTTTTTCATTTTTTATTCCTATTATTTACTAAAGGCACTTTTAACCTTATCAATAATGCCCTCTTGAGGTTTTCTGCCTTTTGAAAGTTCAAAAAGTTTTTCATAAAGGAGTTTTTCCTCGTCCGACATAGATTTTGGCGGAGCAAGTTTAACTACTACATGATGATCGCCACGGCGGTTTGTTCCGATGAACGGCACGCCCTGACCTTTTATGGTTATTATTTTATCATGTTCTGTTCCTTGTGGCACGGTAATTATTTTTTCACCGTCGAGTGTTTTGATGGAAACCTTGTCACCAAGGGCTGCTTGAGGGAATGAGATATTTAAAATTGTGTAAATATCGTTACCTTTTCTGATAAAGTAGTCATCTTCCTTTACTAAAATGACAACGTATAAATCGCCTGCGGGACCGCCGTTTTTGCCTGCATCGCCCTCGTTTGAAACTCTGATTTTTGTTCCGTTGTCAACGCCTGCCGGAATTTTTACTTTGATTTTCTTTTCAACTTCTTTTACGCCGTTACCGTGGCAATCGGGACAAGATTCTGCATAAATTTTACCTTTTCCGTGACATTTCGGGCAAGTTGAAATTTGGCTGAAATTGCCGAGAAGAGTTTGTTGAACCTGTTGGACTTTTCCCGTTCCGCCGCAAGTTTGACAAACAGTCGGCTTTGTTCCTGCTTTTCCGCCTGTTCCGTTGCAGGTTGTACAAGTTTCTTCGTGAGTTATGTGAAGTTCTTTTTCAACTCCGAAAATCGCATCTTTGAAGTCCAATTGAATGTTTATTCTTAAATCGTCGCCACGTCTTGGGGCATCGGGATTTTCATATCTTCTTGAAAATCCGCCACCAAAAAAGGCTTCAAAAATGTCGTTCAATCCGCCGAAACCGCCTTCAAACGGTCCTGCGTTGCTATATCCTGCGTTTGATAATCCTTCTTCACCGTATCTGTCGTATAAAGCACGTTTGTCGTCATCAGAGAGAGTTTCGTATGCTTTACCCAATTCTTTGAATTTTTCTTCAGCATCGGGTGCTTTGTTTACGTCGGGGTGGAGTTCTCTTGCTTTTTTTCGGAATGCGGATTTAATTTCGTCTTTTCCCGCATCACGACTCACCCCTAATATTTCATAGTAATCAGCCATTGTTTCACTTACCTACCGCTACACTCACCATTGAGGCTCTCAAAACTTTATCGCCGAACTTGTAGCCTTTTTGCATTTCTTGCATAACGGTTTCTTCGGGGTGTTCGTCCGTCGGAACCTGCATAACTGCTTCGTGGAGGTTCGGGTCAAATTTTTCGCCCTCTGTCTTAATTTGTTCCAAGCCTAATTTTGTGAGTGCATCTCTGAATTGTTTGTTCAAAATGTTGAAAGATTCTTTTGCTTTTTCGCAATCGTCAATTTTTTCCATTGCTTTTTCCGCACGGTCAAAATTGTCCGCAAGTTCAATCATTTTCTTCAAGGCTTGTTCCGTACCGAACTTGATGAGATTTTCACGTTCAGATTCCTGTCTTTTTCTGTAATTGTCAAAATCCGCAGCAAGTCTTAAATATTGGTTATTAAGCGTTTCATACGCTTCTTTTGTTTTCTTTAATTCTTCTTCTGATTTGTTTCCGAAAAGTCCGCCCAAAATGCCTTTCTTTTCTTGCGTTTCTGCTGCTTTTTCTGTTTTTTCGTCTTTTTCTTCAACAATTTCTTTGTCTTCTGTTGAAGTTTCTTCCGTATCTTCAATATTTACGGTATTTTCCGTTTCATCTGTTGCAAACGGATTAGATGATTTTTTTTCTTCTTCGTGATTTTTATGATGTTTTGACATAAATTTTCCCTTTTTTAATTATTATAGTTAAAAACAAACTATTCTCAAACCTTTTTAATAATTTTTTAACTTTTGAGATACAATTTTTCAGAAAAATGTTATTATAGAGTGGTAGAGGTTAAAAATGGCTAAAATCAGACGGTTTAACATTTCGCATTTTAAAAAAGTTCAAAAGATGGTTTCATCGATTTCTCCCGATGAAAAAATTTCTTACAGCGGAACGATTTTGGGCGGTTTGGTGGACATTTTTCAGGATTTTATGCCGCTTGCACTTCGCAAATCCCCCGAATCGTACATTGTTGTTAATGAAAATAACGATGTTAAGGCGTTTATAACGATTGAAGTCACAAAGGGGAATAAGCACAAATGGTTTGTTAAGCAACTTTTTCTTGATAAAAATTCTTTTGATGAGGGAAAACAGTTGATTGGCTATGTTGTCGCTAAATACGGTGCTTTGGGGGCGGATACGTTTTGTGTTTTGATTGATGAAAATGATGAAACTTCGGCGGAACTTTTCTCAAAACGATGCGGATTCAGATTGTGTTCTCGGGAAGTTGTTTGGCATGCTCCTGATTTTGATTTGAATACCAATTATAAATGGTCTGATTTTTGCAAATTGAGTAATTTTGAGGCGAAAAAAGTTGCAAGTTTCTTTAATGACGGGATTTTGCCACATTTCAGATTTTCGCTCGAACAAGATATTGATGAGTTTAAGACACCGATTTTAAAAAATCCTTTCAAAAAATATCCTAAAAATTTTATTCTGAAAAATAAAGATAAAAGCATTCTTGCGTATCTTGAGTATCATTTTGTCAATCAGAGAGATTTTTTAGTCGATTTAATTGTGACAAAACCCTTTGAGAACGAGTATTTGCCGATTTTGAAATCTGTTATTTCTCATCTTAAAACAATTGTTCCGAACGGGAATATCTTTGTTTTGAACAGAAATTATATGACAAGTGCAAAACCCTTTGAGGACGTGCTTTGCGGTTGTGGCTTTGAAAAAACGCAAATAAAAATGCTTTTGGTAAAAGATTTTTATAAACCTTTAAAAACCGAGGAACCGATAGTTAATCCTGCCGTAATTTTCAATGAAATTACTCCTGCATTTATGCTTGGTGACAGTTTGCAAAAATCTGATTAAATACTATAATTTTCTTATGATTGATATTAAAAAAGCAAAAAGAATAGTTTTTAAGTTCGGAACGAACGTTTTAAGAGGCGATGACGGCTCAATTTCGCTCTCTCGCATTTATTCGTTTATTGAAGATATCTCAAAACTTCATAAACAAGGAAAAGAAATTATTATCGTAACCTCAGGTGCCGTAGGGCTTGGGGCAAATAAGGTCAATGTTGATACAACGGGCGACGTTATTTTGAAACAGGCTTGTGCCGCAATCGGTCAAACGACACTGATGTCGATTTATGAACACGGATTTGATAAGTACAAAATCACCTGTGCTCAAATCCTTTTGACGGAAGAAGATTTTACTCAACGAGTTAAATATTTGAGTTTGAGTAATGTATTGAACAGACTTTTGGAACTCAATATTATCCCGATTATTAACCAAAATGATACCGTTTCGACGACTGAACTCGAAGAGGCTCGAGGTGTTCTTGAGGTTTGTTTCTCTGATAACGACAAGTTGTCCGCCCTTGTAGCAAGTAAACTTGAGGCAGATTTGCTCGTTATTATGTCCGATATCGACGGACTTTTTGATGATAATCCGAAAGAAAATCCGAACGCAAAACGGATTCCTCTTGTCGAAGAAGTTACGCCCGAAATCGAAAGTATGGGGCAAGAAGCGTCAAAAGGCGGTCGTGGCGGTATGAAAACAAAACTTGAAGCCGCAAAAGTTGTTACCCGCTCGGGCGGTCACGTCATTATCGCAAACGGCAAAACCCCGAATATCGTTACAAAAATCTTCGAAGACGATGATATCGGCACTATTTTCTTGCCGACAGAAAAATTGTCGGGCAAAAAACGCTGGGTTGGTTATGCCACAAGCATTACAGGTAAAATTAAAGTTAACAACGGTGCTAAAAAAGCCCTTGTTGAAAAAGATGCAAGCCTTTTATCTATCGGCGTTTTGGGCGTTAAAGGTGAATTTCAAAAGGGCGATGTTGTATCTATTCTTGACGAAAACGATAATGAATTTGCAAAAGGTATGGTCAACTACGGAAGTGCCGATTGCCGCAAAATCATTGGCGTTCACTCCGATGAAATCGCAAAAATTTTGGGTCACAAAAACTATGACGCAATCATCACTCGTGATAATATCGTAATTTTATAGGAATTTTTTATGGCTGAGATAAAAACAATTGCTAAAAATGCAAAAAATGCCTCAATCGCATTGTCCTCGCTATCTTGCGAAGTTAAAAATGCAGCGTTGAAAAACGTTGCAGATGCTTTAAAAAATAACACTAATAGTGTTATTGTGGCAAATGAGCGGGATTTGGCGGCTGCAAAGATTGCAGTTGAAGAGGGAAAGTTGTCAAAATCTGTTTTTAATCGCTTAAAGGCCGATGAAAATAAGATAAACGCTATGATTGACGGTATTTATGACGTTATGAAACTTGACGACCCTGTTAATAAAGTCGAGTTCACAAGAGAACTTGCTGACGGTTTGATTTTGAAAAAAGTTACCTGCCCTATTGGGGTTATCGGAGTGATTTTTGAAGCAAGACCTGACGTTTTGGCTCAAATTTCTGCACTTGCAATAAAATCAGGCAATGCGGTTCTTTTAAAAGGCGGTAAAGAAACAATTAACACTAATAGTGTTATTCATAAAATTATAGTTGATGCTCTTGATAAGACGGACGGTTTCCCGAAAAATGTTATCAATTTGCTTTTTTCTCACGATGATGTTGCTCAAATGTTGTCTGAGGACAAATCTATTGATTTGATTATTCCGAGAGGTTCTAACAAACTTGTAAAATACATTCAAGAAAACACAAAAATCCCCGTTTTGGGTCATGCGAGCGGGATTTGTCATATTTATGTTGATGACTCTGCTGATTTTGACAAGGCTTTGAAAATTATTGAAGACTCAAAATGCCAATATCCTGCGGCTTGTAACTCTGTTGAAACGGTTTTGGTAAATAGCAATATTGCTAAATCTTTCTTGCCACTATTTGTGTTAAAAATGTCTAAAATAGGTGTTATTGTTAACGGAGATGATGAAACAAGAAAAATCGTCGATAATATAGGTGAAGTCGAAGAATGGGCTCACGAGTACGGCGAAAAAGAATTATCCGTCAAAATTGTTGGCTCAGTTGGAGAAGCGGTTAATCATATAAATGAATATGGTTCAGGTCATACCGATTGTATCGTAAGCGAAAACACTAATAGTGTTAATTATTTTATGGCTCGAGTTGATTCAGCAGGGGTTTATCACAATGCATCAACGAGATTTGCGGACGGATACAGATACGGTTTTGGTGCGGAAGTCGGAATTTCAACGAATAAAACTCATGCAAGAGGTCCTGTCGGTCTTGATGGTTTGACAATTTATAAATATCAACTTGAGGGAAATGGCGATATTGTTGCGGATTTCTGCTCAGGAAACAGAAAATTTACACATAAAGACATTTAACACAAATAGTGTTAAATGTCTTTAAAATCTTTGTGTTTATGCCTGATAACACGAATAGTGTTATTTGATAAACATGCAATCCCCGTAACTGTAAAATCTGTATTGATTTTCGATTGCGTGTTTGTATGCATCAAAGATAAATTCCCGCCCTGCAAATGCTGATACGAGCATTAAAAGAGTTGATTTCGGCAGGTGGAAGTTTGTTATTATTTTGTTTACGATTTTGAACTCAAATCCTGGGTAGATGAACAATTCCGAGTGGTCTTTGACGGGAATTATTTTTCCGTATTTTTGCATTGTGGTTTCGAGTGTTCTGACGCTTGTTGTTCCAACTGCTACAATATTTTTGCCTTGAGCAATTGCTTCATTGATTGCGTTTGCACTTTCTTCAGGAATTTCAAATGTTTCCGAATCCATTTTGTGGTCTTCGATATCATCGACTTTGACGGGTTTAAAGGTTCCCAATCCGACATTGAGGTGTACAAATGCCTTGCCGACGCCCTTTTGTTCCAATTTATCAAGAATTTCTTTGGTAAAGTGCAATCCTGCTGTCGGTGCTGCGACAGAGCCTTCGTATTTTGCGTAAACCGTTTGGTAACGCTCGAAGTCGAGATTTTTGTATTGTTCGTCGGTCATATTTCTTTCGATATAAGGCGGGAGCGGAATGTTGCCGTATTCGCCCAAAATTTCGTAAATATTACCTGTATAATTGAGTTTGATTTTCCATTTATCATCAATTTTTTCCAAAATTTCGACTGAAAGTTTTTCTCCGACTGTTAACACCATTTGTGGTTTTACACGTTTTGAGGGCTTTATGAGGGCTATCCAAATCGATTTTTTGATTTCTCTGACGAGGAAAATCTCAATTTTGGCACCTGTATCTTTTATTGAAAATAATCTTGCGGGAATGACTTTTGTGTTGTTCAAGACGAGAAAATCGTTTTCGTCAAGGCAATCAACGATGTCGTAAAAATGCTTGTCTTCATAGCAAAGAGCCTGTCTGTTTAGGACAAGCATCTTTGAATTTTCTCTTTTTTGAGATGGTAATTGTGCAATTAATTCTTTTGGAAGTTCATAATCAAATTCATCAAGTTTCATATTATTTTTCCGGTTTTACATCAATTACATCTGATTTTTTTTCTTCCGCAGCGTCAAGTTGTTTGTTTATGACGAAAGTTTGACCGATTTGGAAGAGGTTACTTACTACCAAATAGAGCAAAACGCCCGCAGGGATAGGAATAAAGAAGAATGTTGCGGTCAAGAAAATCGGCATCGTTCTTCCCATTGTTTTTTGCATTGCTTCTTGTTGCGGGTCGAGTTGTTGTTGAGAATTTTTGTTTGTAAGCGTCATAACTTTTGTTGCAAAGAACATTGATAAACCGAAGAAAAGAACCAATGCGAGAACATCTAAGTTCATTTTTTCGTCAGCATGAATTGTTTTGACATCTGCGGTTAAGATATCGCCACTTCTTTTAAACTCAACGTTTTCGGATTCTCTTGAGTTAACGTTTGTAATTTCAACTTCCGCACCTGTGATAGTTTTGTTTTCAAAGTTATCAACTTGGAAAGCGTTGAGAGCGAGTTTAAATTCGACATCTTCTCCGGGGATAATTTGATTCATATATCGAAGATTTTCTTTTGAACTTTTAACTTTTACGTCTTTTTCCACTGAGCCGTCACTGTAATAAACTGTTGCTTTCTTGCCCAAGTTGAAGTTTGCCGTATTTCCGACAGTAAATGTGTTGTCGAATGAGCGGGCTGATGTTCCTCTGATAGTAGCATCAAGTCTGTTGATAAATAAGAATTTTGCATTTCCCGCAAGGTCAATGAATTGCGGGCTGATTAATGCCGTGTATAACAAAATGAAAATCGGCATTTGGATTAAAACGGGAAAGCAACCGCCCATCGGGTTGAAGTTGTTTTCCTTGTAAAATTCCATCATTTTGCGTTGCATAACTTGCGGGTCGTCTTTGTAACGTTCTTGAATCATCTTCATTTTCGGTTGCATTTTTTGCATAACCTTCATAGAACGTTGTTGTGACACGCTCAACGGCCACATCAAAACTCTTACGATAATTGTTAAAAATATAATTCCCAATCCGTAACTGCCGCAAATATCGCTCAATGCTTTAAGCAGTTGGATTGTTGCATCTGTAAAAAATTCCACTTCTTTTTTCCTTTCGGCTAGTCTAATTAATATATATTAATTATATTCGCTAAATCTTATTTAACAAGTTATTTAACGAGAGCCGGTTCTTCGGATTTTGCGGTGCCGTGTTGAGTTTTTCCCCAATCCATAGTTTTCTTTGTGAAAATTATTTTAAAGATGATAAAAGTTACGACGGGGAACCACAAAACCAACAAATAAGCACATGTTTCAAATGATTGTCTTATGTTTTCGAGAGGTTTCAAGTGGTTATATTTTCTCAAACTGTAAACAAGTCCGCTGTAAAAGAAGATGAAAATCAAAACGGCAAGAGTTAATGATGATAATATTTGGTTTTCATCATATTTTATGTATCTGAAAATTTGAAATCCGACTTCCGAGAAGAACCAGAACGGGAGTAAAAATTCGCAGATATAAGCAGTCATATCAAGGCTTACTCGAAGTGACATGTCTTTTGAAAAAAGAACTGCCCAAAAATTTTCCAAATATCTTCTGATACTTCCTTCAACCCAACGTCTGCGTTGACGAAGCAGGGGAACTATTCTCATAACGCCCTCTTCATACACGCATACTTCGGGGCAAAAACGAATGTCCCAACCCTTAATTTGCAATCTTGTTGACATGTCGAGGTCGTCTGTAATTGTGTAGTTATTCCAACCACCAATGTTTTCTAAGGCTTTTCTCTTGATAAGTTCGCCGTTTCCACGAAGTTCAACCGCACCTTTTACGGCATCTCGTCCGAGTTGGAAGTGCGTGTCCAATGCCATTTCATTATCTTGGCAGCGTGTGAGGAAGTTATCGTTTCTGTTGCTGATTACTTTTCTCGCTTGAACTGCACCGACATCTTCCGGCTCAAGTTTAGGAACAAGATTTTTGATAAAATCGGGATTTATTCTTGCATCTGCGTCAAAAACCAAAATCGCTTCGCCGTGTGCCATTTTGAGTGCATCGTTCAAAACAGCCGATTTTCCGGGGAAAGAGTCTTTTTCTCTTATCAAATATCTGATATTGTGGTTTTCTTCGGCAATTTGTTTAATAACTTCTGCTGTGTTGTCGTCGCTTCTGTCGTCGATTAAAATAAGTTCGTAGTTGTCATAATCAACTGCCGTAATGTTTTCGACTGTTTTGTGAATAACAACTCCCTCGTTATGGCAAGGAATCATAATCGTTATGAACGGCTTATAGTTTTGATTAACTTCGACGGGGTGTTTCTTCAAAATCCTTACACGGTGCTTGTTTGCAAAGTAAATATAAACGCTGTAAACGCCCATTATTGATATCAGAGCAACCAATGCCCAAAGGGTGTTAAAGTAGTTCTGGAAAATAAACAGAAATACCCATAAGCCTACAATTATTGATAAAAGAACTAATCTGCCTCTCATTTTACCTGTTCCCTAAACCTTTTTGTTTATTTTAACAAAAATATTTTTAAAAATAAATATTGTAACATATTTATACGAAATTTGATAACATTTCAAATGCTTTTTCTTCAATGTATTCTGTGTCGATAAATATCGGTGTTATTGAGTTTTCGCCCTTGAACCAAGAAATTTGTCTTTTAATATAATGTCTTGTGTTTTTCTTAATTTCTTCAATCGCAAAATCCAATTCGTCCATGCCTTTTATCACGGGATAAAGTTCTTTCAGCCCGATTGTGTTCATTAAAATATTATTTTCTCCGTATTTATTAAAAAGATACTTTGCCTCGTCGAAAAGTCCGCTCTCAAGCATTATATCGACTCTTGAATTCGCTCTGTCGTAGAGAAATTGACGGTTTTGGACGTCTAAACCGAGCCACAAAATCTCGTAAGGACAATCTTTTGACTTCATCGCTGCTCCCGAGCGTGCAATTTCTAATGCACGAACGATTTTACGCTTGTTATTCGGGGGGATTTTTTCGGCAGCAACAGGATTTTTTTTCTTTAATTCTTCATATAAAATTTCATTCGGTATATTTTCTGCTTTTTCCCTGAAATCCTTATCGGCAGGAACTTCGGGAATATCGAAAGTTCCGCTTAACGAGCGGAAGTAAAGTCCTGTTCCGCCTGTCACAACAGGCAATTTTCCCCGATTTGTAATATCTTTTATCAAATCGTCCGCATCTTTGACAAAAAGTCCGACGGTGTATTCTTCCGTCACGTCACAAATGTCTATTAAATAGTGCGGAATCCCTTGCATTTCTTCTTTTGTCGGCTTTGCAGTCGCAATGTTCATTTCACGGTAAACATATCTTGAGTCCGCCGAAATAATTTCGCCGTCAAATTTTTTTGCAATTTCAACCGCAAGTTTAGACTTGCCTGTCGAACTGGGACCCGACAGGGCTAATATTTTGGGTTTGTTCATAATATAAAAATACCGTCAAAACGTAATAAACAATGTACATAAACGAAAGTAACATCGGGATTATCGCAAGAAAATTGTTTCCCAAAAGTACGTTCGTAAATGAGATAAACATATTGATAACACCCATTATGACCACTATTAATATTGATGCAAATAAATTTTTAAATGTAAAAATAATTGCTTTAAACAGTGCCGCAATGGGGTTTTTCGTCGTATAAAACAATGTCGGTGCGTACCATAAAATGATAATTTCAAACAAGAAATAAATTATAATTCCGCCGAACATTATGCCCGACAATGTCGCCAATTGGTCTGCCGAAAGGGTTTGGATAAATTTTGTAATTTCTTCCTGCGTTCCCGTTCCGACTAATTTTATAAATTCGTTCGGAATTTTTGCGGCGATAAATGCCTGAATTGCAAAATATTTATACAAAACAAAAAGTCCGTATGAAATTCCGCCGTATAAAATTGTTGCAAATCCGACAGGTAAAATGTATTCGCCGACTCCGGGGAAGAAACTTTTTAAAATTTCAAATTGTGCCTTATTTTTGTCCTCAGGTGTTTCAAAAACCTTGTTTTTGTTTGCGACTGTTGATTTTATGCAATTGTACCAACCTGCCAAAAACGTTATAAAGCAAAGGACAACGATACTTGCTGAAAAAATAAATCCGATATCAATACCTCTTTTTGCTGAAAGAGGCATCGCTACGAGCATAGAGATTAATGCCCAAATGAATAACGGTTGCATCACCATTAAATTATCTTTTAACAAAATTGCTGATTTTTTAAAAATATTGTCCATAGTGACCCTATTATAACACGGATTTCGTTTGTTTGAATTGTACTTTTAACCAACGGGTGTTCAAGAAAAGAAAAAAGAGCCACAATAGGCTCTTTTATTGTTTTTCAGTTTATTTTAAAAATTACAAAGCTCTTTCAACTTTTCCTGCTCTGAGGCATGAAGTACAAACTTTAATTTTTTTAACAGTTCCGTTTTGGTTAACCTTAACAGTTTGAAGGTTAGGGAATTGTCTGTGAACGTTTTGTTTGTGTGAAAATGAAATCTTTGCTGCTTTTAATGATTTTTTTCCGCAGATTTCGCATTCGATTGACATGATATATTTCCTTTCGATGATAATTTTGCTTTCGTAACTATGATATTAATTTAAACAAAACAAATAATCAATACCCGATTTTTATTCTTGGCGAAAATTTTACAACTTTTTAAATATAATTCAAAAATCATTACTTTTTAAGTATAATGTAAACGGAAGTAATCGAAAGGTTTTTATGAGCGTAGGAACAAAGACAATACGGGAAATTTTTGAGGACGAAGAGATTGCAAACTTGAGCGAATTTGCGGCAAAAAGCAGATTTTCGAGAGGAAGAAAATTATCCGAAACCCCCTGTCCTTTAAGAACGGATTTTCAGCGTGACAGGGACAGAATTTTGTACTCGAGTGCATTTCGACGCCTGAAACACAAGACTCAAATGTTCTTTTCACCCGATGATGACAATTACAGAACAAGAATGACCCACACTCTTGAGGTTGCTCAGGTTGCAAGAACAATCGCAAAAGCCTTGAAATTAAACGAAGAGTTGACCGAAGCAATCGCCTTGGGGCATGACATCGGACACACTCCGTTCGGACACAGCGGTGAAGCGGTTTTGAACGAAATTATGGACGGCGGATATCGTCACAATGAACAAAGTGTCCGAGTTGCGGAAGTTATTGAAAATATGAATTTGACAGAGGAAACATTGAACGGTATTTTGTGTCATTCGTACGCACTTGAGCCGGCTTTTACCCTCGAGGGACAAATTGTTCAACTTGCCGATAAAATCGCATACCTTAACCACGATATAGAAGATGCAATCAGGGCAAGAATTATTCACGCAGAAGATTTGCCTCGGGATTCAATCGAGTACTTTACTTCCGACAAAAATGTCAGATTTACGACGATGATTTACGATATCGTCCAAACAAGCATGGACAAAAACAAAATCAGAATGTCGGAAGAATGTTTTTCCCACATGAAAATTTTGAGAACTTGGATGTTCGACAATGTTTACCTTGGCTCTGAGGCGAAAAAAGAAGAGCCGAAAGCGAAAAATATCGTTAAAACTTTGTTTGAATATTATTTTGACGAACTTCAAAAAAGATATCCGCATTCTACGGAAGAAGCCTTGAAACGTACGGTTTGCGACTATGTTTCGGGCATGACGGACAGATATGCAATGGCAAAATTTAAGGAACTTTTCCTCGTAACGCCGCTTGAATACGTTAGAAACGATAATTTCCTGAACAGAATGGTTCTAGTAAACGGCTTGGCGGTGTAGTTCTATGGCAATGACGTATCAGGAAGCAGTTGAAGAAATTAAAAGAAGATTGGACGTTGTCGAAGTCGTTCAAAGATACGTCGTGCTTAAAAAATCGGGTGCAAATTATATGGGCTGCTGCCCGTTTCACAAGGAAAAAACCCCGTCATTCTCCGTAAATCGCCAAAAAGGTATTTTCAAGTGTTTCGGTTGCGGTGAGGGCGGTGACGCCATTTCGTTTTTGATGAAAATTCAAGGAAGAAGTTTCAAGGAAGTCATTGAGGACGAAGCAAAAAATATGGGAATTGAACTCCCTGTAACCCACGGCGGGGGCGACTTTGGCAAGAAAAAACAAGCCGCTCTTGAAATGATGAAAAAATCTGCTGAATTTTTCCAATATAACCTTCTTAATTCGCCCGAGGCAGAGTTTGCAAGAGAATATTTGAAAAAACGCTCGATAACCGACGAGGTTATTAAAACATACGGTTTGGGCTACTCCCTTAAGTCTTTTGACGGATTGCAAAAACATTTGATGACGGACAATCAAATTTTGGAAAATGCAGGTCTTGTCATAAAAAGAGATAACCAAAAAGGCTATATTGACCGCTTTAGAGGCCGTTTGATGATTCCTGTCAAAGATGAGAACGGGCATGTGGTTGCATTTGGGGCAAGAGCGTTGGAAGACGGGCAAAATCCGAAATATTTGAACTCTCCCGATACGATTTTGTATAACAAAAGTCATATTTTGTACGGATTTGACACCGCAAAAGATGCAATTCGTGAACTCGATAGCGTTTTGATTTGCGAGGGCTATTTTGATACGATTTCTTTGCAGGTCGGCGGGGTGAAAAATGCCGTCGCTTCTTGTGGTACGGCACTTACACAAGACCATATCCGCCTGATTGCAAAATATTGTGAATCACGAAAAATTTATCTTGCTTTTGATACCGATAATGCAGGTCAAATGGCAACTGAGAGAAGTGCATCGCTTATTAAGGACGCTTTTGGCGGTTTGGGAGAAATTAAACAATTTGATTCCTGCTATGCAACGACTGGTGATCAGTATGCGTGCGAAATCCGTGTGGTTTCTCCTCCGCAGGGAAAAGACCCCGATGAATTTATCAGAGAAAACGGCGGCAATGCTTATATTGAACACATGCTCAATGCTCCGTTATTGCTTGATTACAGACTTAATAAAATCATGAACGATATGAGAGAGGACATCTCTCCTCTTGAAAAAAACAAACTTGTCGCAAAAATCATACCGTTGCTTGAGGAAATCGGAAATAATATAGTCCAAAATGAATATGTAAAGAGGGTTGCAACTCGTTTACAAATCGAAGAGGGGCTGTTACTCAGAGAAATCAAGGCTTTTAGACAAAAGAACGAACAAATTGAAGAACCGATTTTTGAGGAAAAAAGTCAAATTGTAACAAAATCTTCAAATTTCATTGAAAAAATGCAAAAAAATTTGTTGAGTCTTTTTTTTATAAGCGTGAGTGATAGCAATCGCTCTCAACTGATAAGTATAATTCAATCCCAAAAAATTGAAAATAAAAACCTTAATTTGTTGGCTCAAACAATTGACAAATTGGTATTTATGAGTAATAATACCGAAGAATTAATCCAAGCATTATTCAATGAGTTTGAGAATAATAACGAAATAAAGCATATAATAACAGATTTAATATACTTATCCAAATGCTACGAGAATCTCACGGAAAGTGAAGTTCAGTTAGCAATGGTGGAAACGACGGAAAAAATTGAACTTTTCAGACGAAAAGAAGAATTGAAACAACTGAGAATGCAGTCGAGAAGTAGTGTAAGAAGCGACTCTGACGAAGTTCAATATCAAATAACTGTCAATGAAAAACTAAAAAGTGAAAACTGGAGAAATTAATCAATGACAAGAAAAAGAATATCGGAAGTTTCATCAACAGACGAAAGATTTGAAGATGAATTAACCGAAACATCTACTGATATGGGCAATCCCGTGTTCGGTGCAACGGATATTGCAGACGTTATGATGAGCGGCAGCAGTTCAAAAATGATTGATTTGAGTGAGGCTAACGGTTTTGACGAAGAATCACTTGATGAATCAGAAGAAACTAATGTTGATGCACTTTCTAAAGGATTTTCGACTGATGATCCCGTTAGAACATACCTTCGTGAAATCGGTCGTATTAAACTTTTGACTGCTGATCAGGAAATCGATTTGGCAAGAAAAATTATTGAAGGCGGAAACGCAGGTGCCATCGCAAAAAGAAAACTTGTTCAAGCAAACTTGAGATTGGTTGTAAGTATTGCGAAAAAATATGTCGGACGTGGCATGCTTTTCTTGGATTTAATCCAAGAAGGCAACTTGGGCTTAATCAGAGCGGCTGAAAAGTTTGACCACGAAAGAGGTTACAAGTTCTCTACTTATGCAACTTGGTGGATAAGACAGGCAATTACAAGAGCGATTGCTGACCAAGCAAGAACAATCAGAATTCCTGTTCACATGGTTGAAACGATTAACAAACTCAAAAAAGTTACTCGTAAATTGGCTCAAGAACTTTCAAGAAAACCGACGGAAGACGAACTTGCTCAAGAAATGAACATTTCAATCGGCAAACTCCGTGAAATTATTAAGGTTGCTCAAGAACCTATTTCTTTTGAAGCACCTATCGGTAAAGAAGAAGATTCAAGATTAGGCGATTTTATTGAAGATAAAGATGCTGATGCTCCTGCAAAAACAGTTGCTCAAGAACTTTTGAGAGAAGATTTGAGCGAAGTTTTGTCAGGTTTGTCCGCAAGAGAACGTGACGTTTTAAGATTACGTTTCGGCTTGGACGACGGTCGTCAAAGAACGTTGGAAGAAGTCGGTCAATTGTTTGGCGTTACTCGTGAACGTATCAGACAAATTGAAGCAAAAGCACTTCGTAAATTAAGACACCCGAACAGAAGCAAACGTCTTAAAGAATACGTTGAAGTTTAATTTTAAGAAAAGCGGTTTTCGGGCCGCTTTTTTTATGTGTAAAATTCGATTAAAAGTTGTAAAGATAGTTTGAAAAGAATAAAGTTTCCTGTATAATGAATTTATATTAAGGAGATTTTACCGTGAGCGAATTAAAATATAAAAGAATTTTGTTGAAGATAAGCGGTGAAGCATTAATGGGAAATCAGCAGTTCGGTATTGCACCTGAACCTGTTGCTATGATTGCGAAAGAAATCAAAGTTGCCCATGATGCAGGTGCCGAAATCGGTATCGTTGTCGGTGGCGGAAACATTTTCCGTGGCGGGCAAAAGAGCGAACAATTAGGCATGGACAGAGCGTCGGGTGATTCGGTCGGAATGCTTGCGACAGTAATGAATGCGATTGCATTGCAATCTGCTCTCAGAAAGTTAAATGTTTCTTGCAGAGTGCAAACTGCTATTGATATCAATAAAGTTGCAGAACCTTATGTAAGATTTAAGGCAATTCGCCACCTTGAAAAGGGTCGTGTTGTGATATTTGCGGCAGGTACGGGCAATCCGTTCTTCACGA
>SAMEA104315428__coassemble_947_pt1 | contig 25157 bp, 22 predicted proteins | sample SAMEA104315428__metabat2_low_PE_039 | metagenome-assembled genome bin SAMEA104315428 (sample SAMEA104315428) | gut metagenome | biome: Monkey gut; feature: monkey-associated habitat; material: faeces | place: China | collected 2013
ACACTATTAGTGTTATTCTTAATATCATATTCAAATTTCGTTTCGTAAATTCCATTTCAATACCCCTATAATTGAGTTAATTTTAGCATAAATAAGTAAAAATTTTTTGCCAAAACAACAAAATTATAATATTATTAAGAAAACAGAAACAGAGGATTAAAAATGAACCGAATAATCATCACAGGCGGTGCCGGTTTTATTGGAAGCAATCTTTGCGAAAGACTCGTAAACGAAGGCAACGACGTAATTTGCGTCGATAACTTTTTTACAGGCTCGAAAGACAACATAAGACATTTAATCGGAAATAACCACTTTGAACTCGTAAGACACGATGTAACAAAAGAATTTTACGCAGAAGCAGACCAAATCTATAACTTGGCTTGTCCTGCAAGCCCACCGAGTTACCAATACAATCCCATCAAAACCATTAAAACTTCAATAATGGGAACGATTAACATGCTCGGACTTGCAAAACGTTGCAAGGCAAGGATTTTGCAAGCATCAACAAGTGAAATTTACGGCGACCCGAAAGTTCACCCGCAAACCGAAGATTATTGGGGAAATGTAAATCCTATCGGAATCAGAAGTTGTTACGACGAGGGAAAACGTTGTGCAGAAACACTTATGATGGATTATCACAGACAAAACAATGTTGACATCAGAATCGTCAGAATTTTCAACACATACGGTCCCAAAATGGACAAAAATGACGGAAGAGTTGTATCAAATTTCATCGTCCAAGCACTTCAAAACAAAGACATCACAATATACGGCGACGGAAGTCAAACCCGCTCTTTCTGCTATGTTTCGGATTTGGTTGATGCTCTTATCAAAATGCAAATCAACAAAGAAGGTTTCATTGGTCCCGTAAACCTAGGAAACCCCTCAGAGAGAACGATTTTAGAGTTTGCAGAAAGAATTATCAGACTCACAAATTCCAATTCAAAAATTATCCACAAACCGCTCCCCTCGGACGATCCGACAAGAAGACGTCCCGACATTACCCTTGCAAAAGAAAAATTAGGTTGGGAACCCAAAGTCGATATTGATGAAGGACTTATGAAAACTATCGAATATTTCGATAAACTTTTAAAATCCGAAAAATAGGTGACATTTCGCAATGTTTGTTGTAAATTTGAAACAAAAAAACTCACGACACAATAAAGGATAAAAAAATGTTAGCAAGACGTGCAGCGAGAGAAATCGCACTTATATTATTTTCACAATTAGATGACGACGTAAAAAAATACGCTACGACCGATTTTGACAAAATCATCGTAAACTCGGTCAGAACGCTTACAAATAACGCATACGAAGAATTGAAACTTCAATCAACAGCAGTTGTCGATATGATTCAATATATTGACGAATACGAAGCAAATCACCCGACAAACCTTGCTAGACCGATTGAAAGCAACGATATTCCAGTTCCGATTCCGCTTACATCAGATATGACAGGCAGATTGACAGCTATCGCAGATGTTTGCGAAAAAGCATTCTCAGCTCTTGAAATCGCTGAAATGACTGCTCTTGAAGAAAATTCGGAAACAAAAAAATATATCAGAAAAATTACAAAAGCGTACGTTGATAAAAAAGATATCATAGACGACACAATCAAAAGACTCGCTGTCGGTTGGGATTTTTCAAGACTCGTTAAAACCGACAAAGACATCTTGCGTATTGCAATTACGGAACTTCTTTTCATAAAAGAACCGCCCGTTAAAGTTATCATCGACGAAGCCGTCGAACTTGCAAAACGCTACTCGACTGAAGATAGTGCTTCTTTCATCAATGCTATTTTGGCAAAAGTTGTAAAAGAAAACGATTTGGATTAATAAATGTTTGAATTTTTTAAGAAAAAAGAAGAAAAATCACCCGAAATACAATCAGAACAACAAGTTTCCGAGGAAAGTTCGGGCTTTTCTTTTTCCTTTGAAAAATTAAAATCGACTGTCGCAAACACCGCAAAGTCACTTGTTCAAAGCGTCACAGGCAATCTCGAAGACAAAGAAGAATTTGACGAATTTGCACTTGACGATACCGAAGAATTGCTCATCAAGGCTGATATCGGCGTTAATACTGCCGCTGAAATCACAGACAAGTTGAGAGAAAAAAATTCAAAAATCAAACCATCTGAAATCAGAGCGTTTTTGAAAAATGAATTTGACAATATTCTTCAATCGACAGGTAGTGAAAAACTCAATGTTAAAGACGGTTTGAACATTTATCTCATCACAGGGGTAAACGGAGCAGGAAAAACAACCCTGATTGCAAAACTTGCATATCAATTCAAAAATCAAGGCAAACGAGTTCTCGTTGCAGCAGGTGACACGTTCCGTGCCGCTGCGGAAGAGCAATTGAATATTTGGTCAGAGCGTGCAGGGGCAGACATCGTCAGAAAAGACGGTATTGATGCGGCAGCAGTGGCTTTTGATGCAATCAAAAAAGCCCAAAGCGAAAACTACGATATTCTTCTAATCGACACGGCAGGCAGGTTGCAAAACAAGCACAACCTTATGGAAGAATTGGGCAAAATGACAGCGGTTATTAACAAATTGGCTCCCGATTGTTTCACGGAAAGTCTTTTGGTTATTGATGCAAACACGGGACAAAACGGTTTACAACAAGCAAAAATTTTCAAAGAAGCGGCAAATTTAACGGGAATTGCCCTCACAAAACTTGACGGAAGTGCCAAAGGCGGTATCATCATTGCGATTGCAAAAGAACTTTCTCTTCCCGTAAAATTAATCGGTGTGGGTGAAAAAATAACCGATATAAAATATTTCAACGCTCAAGATTTTACAAAAGCACTTTTTGAATAAACTACAAATTCAGTTCTTTAGCGAGTTTCGGAGCAACCAAATCCCATGCTTTTTCGTTTGGATGCATCCATTCGCCCTCAACCTTATATTCCCGTTTTCCAAGGTTTTCACCGACAAGATTATTAGCATTGATGTAAATATACCCCTCATCAGCAATAAATTTCTTCAAATCATCGGAAATATTACACCAAGACTCGTCAGATTGAGGGTAATCAAGGAATACCATTTTTGAGTCCGGATAATTTTTCTTCAAATTCTTCATCATATCAATCATCATACTTTAAACAAAGTATAATTTTGCGATTCCTTTTCGCCCTTTTTGTCCGAAATATATTCTTGGACAAGTTTTGTCGAATAAAACATATTCATAAACGGCAAAAAGTCCTTAACCTCTTTAATTTCGCCATTTTTATACTCATATCTCAAATTCAATTCAGTTGACCAAAAGCCCAATTGATATTGATAAAGTCTGAAAAAATGGTCAAAAATAAACACATAAACAATATATTCGGGGTCTTTTGGAGCCGTAGGAATGAGTTTATTTGCGATTTGATAATAAACATAAGACAATCCCGTTGCCGTAACTCCACGCTGATAAACGGTTCTGTCGGACAAATCGGAAAGTTTATACCCCAAAATTTGATTGTCTTCAAGACAAGAACCCTCTGCAAATGAGCAGCCGACAACCGCAATCGGTTTTTTCCTGCTGTTTTTCTTTTCAAAAATTCGATTATGCCAAGTATAAGCACTCGCATCGGGTGAAAACGGCATGGGGCGTGAATATTTTAAAATCACCTTATTACCGTTATCCCATTGAGTTTTTATCGCATCTCTCCACTTTATTGAATAAGTAACATAAGATGCCCCCTCAATAACGACCAACAAAATTATAAAAACGATTAAAAATTTTAAAAACTTTTTCATAAAAAAGTACAACCTTCTTTTTTGAAGATTGTACCATTTTTTTGTTAAATTCTGAAATTATTTATCTATTTTAACCTTTCCGACTTGGTTTCTGCCATTTTCTTTTGCGGCATAAAGTCCTTTGTCGGCAAATTCAATCATCTCTTGAGGTTCAACACCGCACTCGGGGAATGTTGCAACACCCAAACTGATTGTAACCTGCTTGTCCGTATCAGGGGCAATTCTGAACGGTTTTGAGGCAATTGTCTTACAAATTTTTTCAGCAATTGCAGTTGCTTCATCAAAGCCCGTATCTTTAAGGATAATGACCATTTCTTCGCCGCCGTATCTGCAAACAATATCAGAACTTCTTACACATCGTTTCAATGTGTGAGCAACCCCTCTCAATACCGCATCGCCTGCTTGGTGACCGTATGTATCGTTGAATTTTTTGAAGAAATCGATATCAATCATAATCAACGAAAAATGTCTGTCATATCTTCTGCAATCTGCGATACAGAGTCTGACCTGATCTTGGAAAAATCTGTGATTGTACAAATCTGTCAAACCGTCCGTCGTTGCAAGTTTATAAGTCAATTCAAAATCTCTTGATTTGAGAATATATTTTGTAACATAAACCGCAATTATTGCAATAATTGTCATAAGAACAGGCAAAACAGTCCAAATCCAAACATTCGCACATTGCATAATCAATGTTGAGAACATAAGATAACCGATAATTAATACAAGCGAAATGCCCGCTGCAACTGCAACAGAGGAACAATAGAAGCATAAAAATGCTACAATTCCCGCAAGTACAAGTGAAATTATGATATTTACAACATCGTTAGCAGGCTGAATAAACGAATTGTCCATCAAGTTGTTGAACAATGTTGCGTGAACTTCAACCCCCGGCATATATTTTGACGTCGGTACGCTCTTGATATCAGACAACGAAAATACGCTTGTTCCGACAAAAACAACCTTATTTTTGAACGTGTCGGCAGGAAGTTTGTCCTTACCGTTTTCCATCGACTCAATAACTTTCCACATAGGAATGTATTTAAAGTTCTTCTTATCTTCAAGCCCTGTTTCCCCGTACCAATTAAGCATTACAGGTTTTTCAGCCGCAGAATATAACGGATTTTGATTATTCGCAAACTTCTTGAACATATTGTACGTCATATAGTCATAATAACGAACTTCCGTCGGTTCATAATTACCGTTTTCATATTTGTAAACAGGATAGCCGACCGTCAACGTAATTCTTCTCGTAATACCGTCATCATCTTTCGATGTGTTAATATGTCCGATATTTTTTGTGTTATCCAAAATTTGAGGGATAATCGCTCTGCAATTTTTATAAATCGGAATATTCGTGTTTGCCTTTTCAAGGTCATGCGAAATTTCTCTCGGAAGAACAACAGGCTTTCTTACCGTAAAATCTCTGTCATCAAAGTTTATAGCGGTAAAAGCATTGTCATATTTTTTAAACGCCGCACCAAGTTTGTCATCACTGTTTTTGTTATTCTTCATTGAATGAACAAACAACAAATCAAATCCGACAACCGCAGGGTTTTGCGATTCAACATAATCCAAAATATTCGCATAAACCGCTCTCGGAATAGGCCATTCACCATATTTGTTAATTACATACTCGTAACTTTCATCATCAACTGTTATAATTCTGATATCATCAGAAACAGCCTTTTTATCGGCAATTACAGACTGTCTTAAATCAAAAGTCTTTAATTCCATCGTGAGCAGGAAATTGCCAAAACCTCTTCTTAACGCCAAAACAGAAAGTACTAACAAAACAAAAACAATAAGAAATGTGTATTTAAACAAATTCTTATTGTTTGAAAAAAAATCTTTAATTTTTGAAATTTTCACTTATTCTTCCTTCGTATTAATTGAATAGCCATGCTACTTCATTATACTCGGGACAATCAAAAATTTCACTACCAACCCCACAATCCATAACAAAACTTGACGAACTGTTCATGTTTGCCAAGTATTGTAATAAACATTCCTCGTTTAAATTCACTTTCACTTATCTCCATTGCCTGACAAGTCTATTATTACAAATTATTAAGAATTGTTAATCAATCGAAATAATTATTTTTTGAAAGTTTTATAGAACTGAGGGTTAATATTAAGTTTTTTTAAGCGATTAAGTCAACTTAAAATCGCCGTGTTTTTTGATATGTTCGATTAAACCGCCGTCTTGTTGAAGTTTAATCATAACTTCAGGAAGAGGTTTGAACTTAATTTCTGTATTTTTTGTTAAGTTTTTGATAACACCTTCTCTGACATCGACTTCAATTTCGTCTTGAGCGTCAATTCCGTCGGTATCGCATTCAAGAAGCAACAGACCGATATTGATTGCATTTCTGTAAAAAATTCTTGCAAAAGATTTTGCAATTACGGCACTTACGCCCGAAAGTTTGATAATTTGCGGAGCGTGTTCACGGGAAGAGCCAAGACCGAAATTTGAACCTGCAACGACGAAGTCACCTTTTTGGACTTTTGATGCAAATTCAGGGTCAGCATCTTCTAAAACGTGTTTTGAAAACTCGGGCAAATTTGAACGCAAGTGGAACAAACGACCGGGAGCGATATGGTCAGTTGATATATTATCAGGGAATTTCCAAGCCTTACCTTTTAACATTTTTTCTCCTTATAAAATTTCTGACGGATCCGAAATATATCCGCAAACTGCTGAATAAGCCGCAACGGCAGGTGATGAAAGGTAAATTTTACCCTCGGGATTGCCCATTCTGCCTTTGAAGTTTCTGTTTTGAGTAGAAAGGCAAACCTCTCCGTCGCCTAAAATTCCTGCGTGAACACCGACGCAAGGTCCGCATCCGGGGGGAATAATCGATGCACCGACGTATGTCAAAATTTCAATCAAACCCTCACGCAATGCTTGCATCATAACATCTCTCGATGCGGGGGCGATAATCAATCTTACATCAGGGTGAACCTTTTGTTTTTTAAGGATTTTAGCGGCAATTCGCAAGTCTTCGATACGACCGTTTGTGCAACTTCCGATAAATACCTGATCAATTTTAACGTCGCCAAGTTCGCTTGCCGGCTTAACATTATCAACCGTGTGCGGGCAAGATACCATCGGAACAATCGTCGATGCGTCAATATTTATAACTCTTTCATATTCTGCATCTTCGTCAAAAGTAACCTTTTTGAAAGCATATTCACGGTGACGGCTTTGCAAAAATTCATAAGTCTTTTCATCTGTTCAAAAAAGCCCGCATTTTGCCCCCGCTTCAACCGCCATATTTGCCAATGTAAAACGCTCTGACATTGTCATATTATCGATTGTTGAACCCGTAAATTCCAATGCCTTATAAGTTGCACCGTCAGCACCAATCATACCGATTAACGTCAACATCAAATCTTTTGCATAAACGCCGTGCGGCAAAACACCGTCAATGACAACTTTAAAAGATTGAGGGACTTTAAGCCAGGTTTTACCCAAGGCAGAAGCAACTGCAACGTCTGTACTGCCCATGCCCGTAGCAAAAGCACCCAATGCACCTGATGTACAAGTGTGAGAATCCGCACCGCAGAGGATTTCTCCGGGGTTGACATATTGTTCGACCAATCTTTGGTGACAAACGCCTGTTCCACCTTCTGAGAGAACGGCTCCCGTTTCTTTTGCGAATTGACGCATAACCATGTGAGAATTTGAGAGTTCTTTTCTCGGTGACGGGGTTGCGTGGTCAATGAAAAGTATCATTCTTTCGGGGTTTGCAGGTTTTGCAATTCCCAATTTTTTAAATTCGCTGATTGTCAAAGGTCCCGTACCGTCTTGAACGGCAGTTACATCAACCTTTGCAATACACAAATCACCTGCTTTTACAGGAGTTTCAGTGTGTGCTGAAATTATTTTTTCTGCTAAAGTTCTTCCCATAAGTTCTCCTATACTACCAAAATCGGGCTTGCTGTTGTTCTTAAACGTTTCAATAACTCGCCTTTCGGTTCATAATAAGGTGTTACCGTCATAATTTTTGCGGCAACATCAGGATAATAGTATATAAATCTTAATTCGCTTGCGGTCAAAGGCTGTTGAGTATGAACGTTTGCATATCTTGCAAGTTCCAAAATCGTTCTTGCTTCATCTTCATCTTTAAATTCCAATTCAAGATTGAGATAAACGTTTCTAAAACCTTTAATACCGCCGTATTCACCGACTGTAATTTGTCTGCCAGTTTCAACGATTTCAGGTTCTCCACGACCTAATTCTTCAAAATCATAAAGTTCATAATTTCTTCTGTCCTTTAACGCACCGTCAGCGTGAATGCCCGATTCGTGAGCAAAAGCGTTATCGCCTACTGCGGGTTGGTTTATCGGAATCGGAACGCCAAATGATTTTGATGTATATTTTGCCAATTTCCAACATTTTGAAAGGTCAATATTTTCGTCCAATTTGTATTTTTTAGAAAATCCGCTCGACTTCATAATTGCCAAAATACAGGATACCAAATCGGCATTTCCCGCTCTTTCTCCCATACCGTTAATTGCGGTATTGATATATGTGTCAACACCTCCGTCAATAGCACCTTTTGCCCCCATTACAGAGCAGGCAACACCCATTCCTAAATCATTATGAAAATGTGTTTCAATAGGGATTTTGAGTTCTTTTGCGAGTGTGTTAATTCTGTCATAAGCCGTTTTGGGGTCATCATAGCCCAAAGTATCACAGTATCTGAGTCTGTGAGCACCTGCTTTTTTGACTTCCTGACCGAATTTCAATAAAAATTCCATATCTGTTCTTGAAGCATCTTCCGCATTGACACCGACGGTAATTGCACCGCAGGAAAGTGCCGTTTCAACTGCTTCACAAGTAGATTTGATGATATCTTCGGGAGTTTTTTTACCTTGATATTTTCCCTCAATCATTTGTTTTGAAGTTGATTGAGAAAGATTGACGTGTTTCAATCTCGGAACATTTTGAAAAGAAAGCATTACATCAGCAGGCAACGCTCTTATCCAACCCGAAAGAATAGTTTTATCAAATACACCTCTGTCAACCAATTCGAGGTTTCCGTTCAAATAATTAAGTTCGTGCCGAGTAGTCGGAAATCCGAACTCTGAGCGGGTTATACCCATATTATTCAACATTAAGTTGATAATAGTTTTTTGTAATTTTGCAAGACCTAATCGTGAAGTTTGAACGCCGTCACGATTTGTTACATCTGTTACATATATTGTTGGCATGATTTCATCTCTATTTAACTGTACTCAGTCTATTATACAACTTTTTATAAATTTTTCCACAATTTACAAATAGCCTAAGTGAATAAGAAGTTTCGGTAATGATATTGACACCTGTTAAACGGCATAATTCAAAAGTAAAGAAAAAACAGTAAAAGGTCACATAAGAAAATTCTCATAAGGAGGTAGAATGAAATTTAACAAATTAACAGTCGCTCTCGTAGTATCAGCAATCGCAATGAATGCAGTATATGCAGAAGAGATAAATTTTGCCCCGACAGCGACAACAAACAGTGAATATCAATTAATTGCGGCTTGTCCGACGGAAGATTGTCCGCAGGTTGTGACACCGAAAACGAAAAAATGTCCGAAATGTCACAAAAAACATAACAAATGTAAATGTAAGCAGGAAGCAAACACTTGCGAAGCACCCAAACAAACTTGCGAAACACCTGAACCTGTTTGCGAAGCACCCAAACCGACTTGCGAAGCAATAGCACCTTGCGAAAAAGAAAAAGTATCAACTTGCACAGCATGTCCACAGCCCGATGCAGACCAAAAGGCACACATGATGCAATCTTATGCATATCCTAATGCCGTTTACGGCTCAAACAACCTCATCGGTGAAAAAGATGCGGGAGTTTATCTCGGAGATGCAATTGACGGTGAAAAAACAGGTATTCCCGTTGCAAGAGAACAAGATGCAATAACAGGAGCAGCGGCTTGTCCCTGTATTGAAGACACAACTCCGAAAGTTACCGTAGAAACAGGCAATGACTGCGGTTGCCAAATCAGTATGCAAACTGAAGACAGTATCGAAGTTACCAAAAAGACATTGGAACCCTATGAAATTTCAACTCCGACAGGGGCAGCAGCACCGTTGGTAAGTGCATTTGAGGACGTTCCGAGCGGATACTGGGCAGGTTGTGACATCAACAGATTGACAGAAAACAACATCATTGCAGGTTATCCCGACAGAACATTCAAACCGAATTTACCCGTATCAAGAGCCGAAATGGCAGCATTGACGGTAAAAGGCTACAACCTTTTGAACACGGAAACAGCACCTTGCAACAAATCATTCAAAGATGTTCCAAAAAGTTTTTGGGGCAACAAAATGATTAGCAAAGCAGTTGCAAACGGCTTGATGGAAGGATATCCCAATAACACCTTCAAACCGAACAAACCCGTAACAAGAGCGGAAGCGTTCTCAATTTTGGCAAAAGGAATTAACTGTCCGATGGATTTGTGCCAAGCAAATGAAATTTTGAACAAATATTGTGATGCAGACACCGTTCCCGAATGGGCAAAAATTTCGGTAGCGAAAGCAATTCAATCAGGTGCATTAAATGACGCTCCGAAACCTGATATGATTAACGCAAACAAAGATGCAAGCCGTGCAGAAATTGCCTCAATGCTTGAAAACATCAGAGTTTCATTAGGATACTCAAATGTTGATAAAGTTACAATGGACAATTGCGGATGCACAGGTGCAGCAGCATACATTGAACACGAAGAAAATATCCAACTTCCGACAATCGCAATGAATTTCAACGACGAAATTAACGCAAAATCTTCAAATGTCGGCGACAGATTTGCCGCAACAACGACAGAAGAAGTTACAATCAACGGCGAAACATTCCCCTGCGGTTCGACAGTAAGAGGTAAAATCCTTGAAGTTCAACGTTCATCAGGAAAATGTGCAGGCGGATTGAAGTTGTCATTCGACTCAATCGAAAATGACGGCTGCAAAGCGGACTTGCCGCAACAAGTATTGTCAGCACAAGTTGACAAAACAAAAACACAAAACCCCGTTGCAAGATTGGTAACAATGCCTTTCACTTGGACAGGAAGTTTGCTCGGTATTGTCGGCAGAACAGTCGGCGGTGCGGTTGTTAACGCAGGTAATGCAGTTGAAAACGTAGTCGGCGGAGTCGGTATCGGTACAGGCGAAGTCTTCCAAGGTCAATTCAAAGCGGCAGGAAGAAGTTACGGCGATTCAATCAAAAATCTCGTAAAAGCACCTATCGACACAACAAGAACTGCATTGTCAGGTACAATGGGCTTGTTCCAAACAACAGGCGACGAAATTGCTTACCTCGTAGATGCAAAAGGCTCGGTAATTTCTTCAATCAATCCGAAAGAAAAAGTTACAGTTGCATTCGTTTGCAACCCGAGAAACTAATTTTTCTCACGGTAAAACCTCGTGGCGGTCGGACATTTGTCCGACCGCCATTTTTTCTATATTTTTATATATTTTTCCGTATTTTTATTAATCATTATCTTCTACATCATCTTCAACATTATGTCCGTTTTGCGTGCAAAGATTACGAATTTTCATAACATTTCGATATTCAGCCCCGTTTGAATCATAGAGAGGAATTACCTCAAAATCGACAGAGTTTATTACCATTTTCCTTAAATCCGCATTAAATTGAGTATCATCGGGAAGAAAAACATAATATATATCATCAGGCAAATCGCACATATCTTCTTTGAAAATTTTTTCATCAAATTTAGCCCAAACATTTATGCCCAACACCGCCTGTCCTCCCGAATAAGTTTCCCAGCCGCCTTCAGGTCCGATAATATTTTTTAACTCGGGATTTACTTTCTTCATTTCCATAAATGCTTCCCTGATATTTGCCCGATGGATAACGTATTTGTCTATATGATAATTGTAAGCAATCATTGTCGCCACAAACAATACAATTACCGTAATCGCCGAATAACATTTTTTATCCAAAAACAAAAATGCCTGAACATAAATTATTGAAAATACGGAAAACAAAAACAAAATCAATCTGCAATCGTACGGATAAACGTGAGCAAAACTTGCCAAAACAGTAACCGTAACGCTTCCGAGCAATAAAAATGCCAATTTTTTATTATTGTGAACCAAAAGTAAAACTACACTGAACCAGAAAAACAAATGCCAATGCGAATAATCAATCCCGCAGAAATTACCAAACAATGTTTGAGTTGTCGTTGAAAATTTACCGTAAAAACTCGAAAGCGTGAACATACAAGGCTCGGTAACTGAGAAATAAGTAACCAATTCCACGTATTTATCATCAAAAATAGGTTTTACGATGAAAAAATAAATGCTGAATTCTGTTATAACCAAAGGAATTAAAAAACAAAGCGAATAAACAGGAAAATTTATCTCTTTTCTATTTTGATACAAATTATACAAAACAATAACCGAACCCGCCACTATGATAAAAAATGAAGAAAAAGCCAATAATGGAGCCATTGAAATTAAAAATGTGCAAATAATTAATGTTTTCTTTGAAAACTTTTTCACGTCAAAAAAGTAGAAAAACATCAGCACCAAAACCGCAACAAAAAGTTCACAAGAATATTGCTTAACCTCATTTGCATAATTTACAACATAAGGTGTAAACGCCGTCATAAACGTAATTATCGCCGTAACGACTCTGTTTTTATAAACTTTTTCCACAAACAAAGGAAGAAGAATTAACGTTGCGATTGAACAAAAGCAGGGGAACAAACGAGGTATCATTTCCATCGGCAAAACATTTTTGAATAAATCAAAAATTAGTTTTTCAATTACCATAAAAACAGGGGGTGCAACCTGAAGCCAATCAAGCGGTTTAAAGAATTTCCAATAGTCTGCCTGTGAAATATTCAAATACAAAGAACACTCGTCCGACCACATAGATTGATTAATAAGGACTAATTTTATCCTGATAATTATCCCGCAAACAATCATTAAGAATATAACGGCAGGAATACCGCATTTGTACATTACATCACAAAATTTCCCCATGGAGTTTCCTTTTGTTCAAAGTTTTAATTATTTTATCATAAAAAACCTCTGAATGAATGATAAATTGAAAACCGCTTTTTCATAAAATAAAAATCACAGGAGGTATGGATATGAATACACTTAAAACAGCAATGAATAAAATCAAAACCATTCCGGCAAAACCGGAAACACCATATCCTCAAGTCATTTCATGGCTTTTTTCTCTCTGTATTATGTTTATGTTTATTTATGTTTGCGAAATGACAGGAATGTAAAAAAGGCTGCGATTTTAAATCCACAGCCTAAATATCACGTTCTGTTTCAATAACTAATTTTTCCAATATTTATCAAGCCATTTTGTCGGTTTGACATAACGGAAACCGCCTTTACCCCAGAAGCCTTTGTATGCTTGTTCGGGAGTCGGACGTCCGTGGAAAATTACGATTTTGGCTTCTTCAGGGTCACGAGCCATTTGGAAATAATTAATCGGGAACGGTCTTAAACAACTGCGTTTAAAACTTACGCACCATTTTTTGTCCCAATATTTCAAAATGCCTTTGTCATACATTTGATGCGACAAGAAAGCCTGTTCGTTTTTGTAACGTTTTCTGATATCTTTTCCCTCTTTGTAGAAATTTTCGATAATGTCAGGGTATTTATTAACCTCAAATCTGAAAACAGAAGAGTTACCGATAATATCATTTTCAAAATCCCAATCCTTGATAATCAGGAAATCGCCCTCAACTTCAAAGAACGCATCGATATTATCTCTTATTACGATATCCAAATCCATAAACAACGCTTGACCTTGCAAATCGGCAAGTTTATCCGTAAACAAGCCCAATTTTTTCCACGCTTTTTCGGGCAAACCGTCATCATTGAGTTCGGGAAGAGGACGAACCTCAATTCCATCGAGCAAACCCTCTGAATTATCCGTAAAACATACAAAACGGTGAGGAATAGTCAAATTCTTTTCAACCATTTTATAAAGTCGATTGACATATTCAGGACCAAATTTTGTTCCCCATTTTATACAAATTACGTTTTTATCCATTATGTTCTCCTGTCTAAGTTTCAGTTGCCGCAAGGCATTACGCTGCGGATATTATTATAATCAATACAAATTATAAAAGCAACCGCAAAATTAATTTTGTTCAAAAAGCAATCTCATTTGAGGTGCTTTAGATTTTTTGAGCAATTTTTCAGTTTGTCCATCAGGTTTTGCACCCGCTTTGAGCAAAATTTCAACAATATCTGCACGTTTTTGTTGAATTGCATAATTCAAAGGTGTTTTGCCGAAAACTTCCTTATTTACATCAGCCTTATAATTCACCAAAAGTTGCACCATTTCGGCATTGTGCTTGCGAATTGCCTCTCTGAGCAAATTATCACCCTCAATATTCGAATTAACTTTTGCACCGTATTTCAAAAGCAAATTCAACGCCTCAAGATTTTCTTTCATTACCGCAAACATTACAACCGGCTCTGAAAGATAAGTAGCGTCAGGATTTGCACCGTTTGCAAGCAACAATTCAAGAATTTCATTTTGATTTTGCTGAACCGCCAAAAATATTACAGGAACAGAAGCATGTTTTGTGTTGACATCATATCCGAGATTTATAAAAGACTCTACAAGTCTTGCGTCACCGTTGATTACAGCACTTGCAAAACAAGCACTTCTGTACTTTGCATTTTGGAATTTATCTTGAGTTTGCTCCTGATTTTGATTTGGTAAATTTACGGCGTTTATACCGTTAGTTTCAGCAAAAACAGGCACATTAACCGCCATTAACAAAAAAACCGCTAAACACAAAATCTTTTTCATTTTATATCTCCAACCGTAAACTGTCGATAAAATGCGGAAACCGTCTGTAACAGGCGGTTTCCGCAAAATATTATACTTCAACTTGAGCCATTAATTCATCTGAAATGTCAAAATTTGAATAAACATTTTGAACATCATCGTGGTCTTCAAGTTTTTCCATCAATCTCAAAATATTTTGAGCGACTTTAACATCTGTAATTTCAATTGAATTTTCGGGAAGTCTTGTAAATTCAGCAGATTTCGGCTTAAATCCTGCTGCTTCAAGACCTTCTGAGCATGCCTGTAAGTTTTCAAAAGTGGTAACAACTTGGTATTCGTCTTCTTCTTCCTTAACATCATCAGCATTGCATTCGATAGCCGCTTCAAAAAGTTTTTCAAAATCGACATCATCTTTATCAAAAACGACAAGACCGACAGGCTTGAACATCCAACCGACACAACCTGTTTCACCCAAGTTGCCGTTGAATTTAGAGAAGTAACTTCTGATATCGCCTGCTGTTCTGTTACGGTTATCAGTCATTGCTTCAATGAAAATAGCCGCACCGCCTGCACCGTATCCTTCATAAGTAATTTCTTCAAAGTTATCTCCGCCTTGACCGCCGCCGCCTTTTTCGATTGCACGTTTGATGTTATCGTTCGGCAAACCTGCTGCTTTTGCTCTGTCAATTGCAGTTCTTAATCTGAAATTACCCGCAGGATCAGTACCGCCAAGTCTTGCTGCCGTAATAATTTCTCTTGAAAATTTTTGGAAAGCAACGCCTCTTTGTGCGTCAACTTTTGCCTTTTTGTTTTTAATATTTGCCCATTTTGAGTGTCCTGACATAAAATTCTCCGATTTATATTGATATTTACATAATTTATTGTAATATAAAATTATGGAAAATAAAGATTTTATAACAAATGCTCTTAAATTTTTTAAAGAAGGCGACTACAAAAACTCGCTGAATGAATTTCTTGCCGCTTTGGGAGAAAATCCTGACGACAATGCAATTCTTAACAATATCGGTCTTTGCTATACAAAACTCTCAGACGATGAAAAGGCTGAAGAATACTTTACAATGGCACTTAAAGACCATTCGGATTCGGTCGAAACTTATATAAACTTATCAGATTTATATTATCGTCAAAGACGGCTTGAAGAGGGTGCAAACCTTTTGGAAACAGCCGTTACTCTTATGCCGGAAAATATTGTTCTTATGCACTATTTGGCAAGAATTTACATTGCCGACGTAAAATACGACCTTGCGTTTGACATTTTGAACAGAATTTTGGAACTTTCACCCGAAAATATCGACGCATATTGGGATTTAGGCAATTTAAGTTTTGAAACGGGAGATTATGAAACAGCCGCAGCGGCTTTTGAGCATGTTCTCGAAAAGCGTGACGACAATGCGATTTTCTTCTTCAGAACGGGGCAGGCATACGAAATGTGCGACAATGTTGACAAAGCACTTTCAAATTATTTAAAAGCGATTGCGGCAGACAGATTTATGTCCCAACCTTACAAAAAGGCTGCCGTTATGTTTCTTGCACAGGGCGACAAAGACGGTGCGAAAGAGTATCTTGAAGATTACTTGAAATTCGACCTTCCCGAAGAAGAAAAAGAAAGTATTAAATCAATAATTAAGAATATCAGTCAGTAATGATACCTGATTGACCGATTTTTTTTAACCTCGTAATTTTGATAATCATTAAAGAAATGCGAGGTTATTTTATGCAGGTAAAAATTTACACATTACGTTATTGCCCGTTTTGCAAAAAGGCAAAGACTATTTTGCGGGACAGAAACGTCAATTTTGAAGAAATTGACGTTACAGACAATGAGGACAATTTTTCTGATTTGTTGGCGGAAAAATACACCATAAAAGGAGAAGTTACTTTTCCGCAAATTATCATCAACGGCAATCGAATAGGCGGTTGTTCGGACTTGGAAAGACTTATCGACACAAACAAATTTGACGAACTATTAAAAGAGGAATAAAAATGGGACTATTTTTTAACTATGACAACCCCGTTTGTAACGAGGGTGCAACTCCCGTTGTTTTTTCGTACGATCCGTCAATAATTTCTCTGAAAGAACTTCTGATTTATGAACTTAGTCAGATGGCGTATTACGAAGAGAAATTGAGAAAAATCGGCTACGATACGGGAAAAATCACGGATTTAATCATAAACTACATAACTTTAACCGTGGTTAATTTGGATTTTCAAAAAGATGTTTTTTTGAATATAATCAAAAATCTTTATGATGAAGTCCAAAAACTCACGCTAACTTACAAAGAAGAATGTAAACTCAGAAACGAACCGTTTGAGCCTGTTGAAGGCGAAAAACTTTCGTTTGAAACAAAAAACGAGAACATTGATGCATTGAAATTCGGCGAAAAACAGTCCGTCAAAAAAAATACATCTATCTCGAAATTCCAAAAAACCGCAACAGACATTGCCGTCATGCTCATTAGCAATGCCTGCCTTTGCATAACTGAAATTGAAAATTACGAAGAGCAAATCGGGGACGAAAAGTTCAAAATTCCCGAACTTCTAAAAGCAATAAATTATGATGATTTAAGCGAAAAAGAACTTAAAAATCATATCATTGACTTTGCGAAAACCAATCGTGAAATTATGACAAAATTGAACCGAATTATCTGCAAAAAGTACGGTCCGATTGAAGAAACAGACGTGAAACTTAATATAAAAAAGGGCAAATGTATTCTTGTTTCAGGTCATTACTATAAAAATTTAGAAATGTTGCTTGAAGCCGTAAAAGACGAAGACATCAACGTTTACACCCACAACGAAATGCTTTTTGCACAATCTTTTTCATATTTTCACAAATACAAAAATTTGGCAGGACACTACCAACGTTCTTTAAACAACGTACAACTCGATTTTGCCTCTTTCCCCGGAGCGGTGCTGATTACGAAAAACTCACATTTTCACTTTGATTTTATCAGAGGAAGAGTTTTCACCCCCGATAACAACCCCGCTTACGGCATCAGCAAAATCAGCGAAAATGACTTTACCCCGCTGATTGAAGCCGCAAAAAAAGAAAAAGGATTTACAAAAGATATCACAATCGGCGAGTTGACCGTCGGCTATGACCAAAATTTCATCGACAGAAAACTCCAATGTATCATAGAATGCTTTAACAACGGCAAATATAACCACTTAATCATCATCGGCACTAACAACTACAATGTGCCGCAAACGGAATATTTTGAAAAACTTTTCGACAATCTTCCCAACGATTGTTTTGTGATTTCTTTTTCTTACAATCGCAAAAAAGATAACATTTGGCATATCGGCACATTCTATGATATGTCGCTAATTTACAACGTTTTCGACAAGTTAAAAGAACACGAAAATATTTTGAAAGAAAAAACAACCGCATTCATTACACAATGCCACTTGCAAACAATTTCGCACGCTTTTAACCTCAAAATTTTAGGCATAAAAAACATATTTTTGAGCGAATGTTGTCCGAATGTCATAAATCCGTCCATTTTTGACGGAATGAAAGACATTTTCAGCATAAAGAAAATCAGTTCTTCTGCCGAAAATGACCTCAAAGAAATACTTAAAAACTAAACAATTCCAACAAAAAAGAGCCTTTTTGAGGCTCTTTTTTTAACAGATTAATTTTAAAAGATTATTCTAAAATTTCCTTGTATTCATCAACATTGTTGAATAATTCATAATCGATTTCGTTTTCGTTATCAGCAATAACAGCCGCAACAGCCGCATCTGATGTAACGTTCAAAACCGTTCTCAACATTTCCAAAATTCTGTCGATTGCGAACAAGAATGCAAAACCTTCAACCAATTGTTGAGGAGTCAAGCCCAATCCGTTAAGGATTAACGCAATTGTGATAAGACCTGCACCGGGAACGCCCGCACAAGTACTTGATGCAACAAATGCAAAGAATGCAACTTGAACGATTTGTAACGGTTCAAGAGCAACACCGTATGCTTGAGTTAAGAAAATAACGGCAACTGTTTGGAACATAGCCGTTCCGTCCATATTTAACGTTGCACCCAAAGGAATTACAAATGAGCAAACCTTGTGAGAAATGCCTCGTTTTTCGCAACAAGCGATTGTCAACGGTAAAGTTGCAGAACTGCTTGCAGTACCGAATGCAACCATCATTGCTTCCGTAATTGACGAGAAGAAAATTGCAACAGGTACTTTACTGAAAGTTGAGATGAACAAAGGATAAATGATACAAAGTTGAATAAGCAAGCCGACAACCAATATCATAAAGTAAGTTGAAATTGCCGAGAACACGCCTGTTCCGAATGATGAAACAGCAACTGCTGCCAATGCAAATACACCGGGAGCAGCAAGGAACATAATCCAATCAGTAACTTTCATCGTTGCAGCGAATACTGATTCAAAAAATCCGACAATCGGTCTTGAAACTTCGCCAACCTTTGCCAAAGCAATTGCAAAAATTAATGTAAAAATCAAAACGGGAACCATATCGCCCATTGAAACCGCTGCGATGGGGTTTTGAGGAATCATATTAAGGAAGATATGAGCAAGATGACCTTGTTGTTCCAAAATTGCTTCCTGAACTTGTGCTTGAGCAGTCAATGCTGAAGATTGGCTGATAAATTCTCTTACACCTTCACCCGGTTTGAAGATAACAGCAAGAAGAGCACCGATTGTAACGGCAGTAAATGAAATAATTGCATAATAGCCAATCATTCTTTTGCCGAACTTGCTGAGTTGGTTGCTGTCGCCAACACTTGCAATACCGACAATGATAGCAGAGCAAACCAAAGGAATAACAACCATTTGGATAAGTCTGATAAACAATTGACCGATAAAATCAAGTGCTCCGATAACAGCCGCAACCGTCAAATTCACATCGCCCGTAGCGGTAAATTTGTAGTTGTGTAAAATAAACCCTAAAATGATACCTGCAATAAGTCCCAAAAAAATGTGACCATTTCTTTTAATACCAAGACCTAATGCAATTAAGATTTGCATGTGTAGTTTCATGAAACATAATCCTTTTAATTATACTGTCTTTGTGTTAATTATTGTAGCCTGTTTTTTTTCAAATATCAAGAACGAATTATTTTTTTGTAAAAAATACGAAGATTTTTAAATATTTTGCCCGCAAATATTATTTGTAATACGATAAAAATAAAAATACAGGATAAAAATATGTCACTAAAAGATAAGCAATTTCACTTTATAGCAGCGGGCGGAGTCGGAATGAGTGCATTAGCGAAGTTTTTGCTCGAAAAAGGCTGCACTGTTACAGGCTCTGATATTTCAGAGAGCAAATATGTCAAAATGTTAAAAAACATGGGTGCAGATATCAAAATCGGACAAAAAGCCGAAAATATCAAACCGAAAATGACCGTCGTAATAAGTTCTGCGATTTCAGAAGAAAACCCCGAACTCAAAGAAGCAAGACGCTTGAATTTAGAGGTTCTTCACCGTTCAGACATGTTAAAATTGATATCCGACGATTTTTCGCAAGACAAAGATGCCATTTTCTTCGGATTTTCAGGTACTCACGGAAAAACAACAACGAGCGGACTTTGTTCTTATGTATTGAGCAAAGCGGGTAAACACCCGTCATACGCAGTCGGTGGCTTTATTCCCGAAATCGGTGACAATTCAAAATTCGATTCTGATAAAATTTTTGTTGCGGAATTAGACGAATCAGACGGAACAATCGTCAAATACAAACCCGATGTAAACGTCATTAACAATTTGTCATACGACCACCCCGATTTTTACAAAAACGGAATGTCTGACATTTACGTAACTTTCAAAAAATATATCGACGGAACGTCAAAAGACTCACTTCTTATAACAAATACCGACAGCGAAGGCTGCCGAGAATTTATAAAACTTATGCCCGAAAGAAATTTTGTCACATTCGGACTCAATGATGCCGATTATACGGCGAAAAATATTGAATTTGACGGATTTTCATCAAAATTTGATGTTTATTATAAGGGTGAATTTAAAGTTAAAATGGAAATGTCTATCCCCGGAATACACAATATTTACAATGCTTTAGCAGTATTTGCGGCATTAGATTTAAAAGGTTTCCACCCTGAAAATATGATTGAGCATTTTAAAACATTTACGGGAATGGGCAGAAGATTTCAAAAAGTCACAGAATTCAATAATATCAAGGTTTATGACGATTACGCTCATCACCCCGAAGAAATCGGAACGACCCTCAAAAGTCTTTCGGCATACAAAGGCGGACGAATTGTTGCGGTATTTCAACCTCACAGATTTTCAAGACTTCAAAGCCTTTGGGACGATTTTTTGAAAGTATTTGATTCAGTTGATAAAATTTACGTCACAGATGTTTTTCATGCTTGCGAAGAACCTATTGACGGAGTAAACTCGGAACGGTTTGTAAACGAATTACAACATAAAGACAAAACCTACGTCGGCGGCGATATGCAAACGGTTGCGGAAAAAATTTATCCCGAACTCAAATCGGGCGACCTTGTTATCACGTTGGGAGCAGGCACAGTTACGCAAATAGGCAGTATTTTAAAGAAATTAAGCGAGAATAATTAACAATGAAAATTGAAAAAGACTACGAATTAAAAAAACATACGACATTTCAAATCGGCGGAAAAGCAAAAATCGTCTATTTTCCCGAAACTGTTGAAGAACTTGAAAAAGTTTTGAGCGAAAATCCGAACGCAATCGTTCTCGGAAACGGCTCCGATGTATTAATTTCATCGGCAGGAATTGACGAAGCGGTAGTTATTACAACCGAAATCAGCGAGTTTAAAATTGACGGAACAAAAGTCTATGCAACCTGCGGTGTTAAAGCCCCCGTTTTGTCAAGAGAAGTTGCGGAAAAAGGACTTTCGGGAATGGAATTTATGTTCTGTATTCCCGGAACAATCGGCGGAATGGTTTATATGAACGCATCTGCACACAGTCAATCGATTGAGGAAATTTTCATATCTTGCAAAGTTTATGACGTTGAAAACAAAAAAGTTTTGACATTAAGCAAAGACGATATGCTCTTTGAATACAGAAAAACAGTTCTTTCCGAGAAAAAATATGTTGTTTTGAGTGCCGAATTTGAACTCAAACAATCGACAACGGAAGAAGTAAAATCGTTGATGCAGAGAAATGCCGAATTTCGCAAGCAAAAACAACCCTCGCTTGCCCTTCCGAATGCGGGAAGTATTTTCAAAAATCCCGAAAACGACTCGGCAGGAAGACTTTTGGAAAAATCAGGAGTTAAATCAAAAATTATCGGCGGAGCAAAAGTTTGGGAAAATCACGCAAACTTTATCGTAAACATCGGCTATGCAACGTCAAACGATGTTTTGAATTTGATGTATAAAATGTACAATGAAGTCAAAGTGCGTTACACAATTGAACTTCACCCCGAAGTAAAATTCATCGGTATCGCAAATGAGGAAGAAAAAGAAATATGGCAAACAATGACAAGAATCAACAATTAAAATATCCGACAGACACAAGAATTGCAGTTCTTTGCGGCGGAATGTCAAACGAAAGAGAAGTTTCTCTCCGCTCGGGCAAAAATGTTTTTGAAGCCTTGCAAAGATTGGGCTACGAAAATTCAATTCTTATCGATGTAGATAAAGATATTGCAGAAACTTTGCACGACAACGAAGTCACGGTTGCATACAACGCTCTTCACGGTAAATATGGCGAAGATGGCTGCATACAAGGACTTTTGGAACTTTTGGGTATTGAATATACAGGTTGCGGCGTATTCGCAAGTGCGGCTTGTATGAACAAAGCAACGACAAAAAATATTTTGAAAAATTTTGACTATGTTCCGTTGATTAAGTCCGTTTTAATTAAAGCTGGGGAAGATGCGGAAGAAAAAGTTAAGGATTTAAAATTCCCCGTAATGCTCAAACCCGTTAGCGAAGGCTCAAGTATTGGTATGTACAAAGTCAATACGAGAGAAGAATTTGCCGAAAATTACAAAAAATCGGCAGAAATCGGACAAGATGTAATGGTTGAAGAATTTTTGGTCGGAAAATCTTTGACAGTAGGTGTTTTGGACAACGGTGACGAAACATTTGCAACAGAAATTCTCGAACTTCGCCCCAAAACAGAATGGTACGATTACGAAGCAAAATACACAAAGGGAATGACGGAATTTATACTTCCTGCCGAACTTTCGCCAGAGATGACTGCAAAAGTTAAGGATATTGCGGTTAAAGCGTGCAAAGCGTGTGGTTGCAAAGGTGTCAGCCGAATAGACTTTTTGGTTACTGATGATGTACCGTATGTTTTGGAAATTAACACAAGCCCCGGAATGACCGACGTCAGTGACTTGCCGGCACAAGCAGGTGCAATGGGCATTTCCTATGACGAATTAGTTTTAATGATATTAAACAATGCCGGATTGAACAGATAATGACAGAACATTTGGAAAAAGACAAAGAAAAACATAAAAGAAAGCCCGTACGCTCGAGCAAACTGCTGCTTTGTTTGAGGGCATTAATGATTGCTCTTATAATTTTCAGCAGTTACAAAATTCTTTGTTCGTCCAAATGGTACTATCCGCAAAAAATGTTCACTTCCGCAAAAAATAAAAACGTTGCAATTGTCGGAACGTACATAACTTCGCCTGACAAAGTTTTGAATATCATGAAAAAGGTTGAAATTCCGAAAAGACCGTTGTATATGTTAGACGTAAAAGGTTTTGAAGATAAAATTTCCGAAATAAAAACCGTAAAGTCGGTACATATCAGAAGATATTGGTTTCCCGCAAGAATGCAAATTGTCATTGAGGATAAAATGCCGGTATTGATGATTGCACCGAACGAAACGGCAAAACCTGCGGCATTTTTCGTGGAAGACGGAACTTTGTTGAGTGCCGATTTGTTACCGAAAAATGAAAAATTATATCCGTTAAAGGTCATTACAACAGGAGAACAAGACAATTTTATAAAATGGAACGAAGATAAAATCAATTTTTTCCTGAATTTGGCTGACAAAACAAGACAATATTCGGGCGAAGAAGTCGAATACATTGATTACAGACAACCACACAATATATTTATCAAAATCAAATCCGTCCTGATTGACATTGGAGAAGCAGACGGAACCATCGATAAAAGATTAAAATCCATAAAAACTATTCTTGCAAATTTGGATAAAGTTGACAAAAAAATAGAATACGTGGATTTAAGATGGGAAGTTACAAAATTTATAAAAATCAAAGGAAAAGGGCAACAGTACAATGAAAGCAACACTAATCCAACTGAACATGAAATCGGCTGATATTGAAGAAAACAGCGACAAAATTAAACAATATATTAACGAACAAAATTCCGAAGAATTAATTATTTTCCCGATGTTGGCAATTACAGGCATAAATTGCTGCGATTATTTTAAAAATCCCGAATTTATCGAGAAACAAAATGCAGTTCTTGAGGAAATTACAGAACTTTCAAAACAACGGGATATTATAATCGGTATTGCGGAAAAATCAGAAGACGGGCTTTATAACTCGGTTGCACTCCTTTCTAACGGTAAGAAAAAAATTCTTTGCCGCAAAAAAGATTTAACAATGCAAGAGCAAAAATATTTTAAATCAGGCGAAGGTCCAACAGATATCGAATATCACGGAAGATTAATGACCGTAACGCTCGACAAGGTTAAAGACTGCAAAACAGACATCTTGTTGAACTTGCATGCCGAAAATTTCCAAATGGATAATTTCATGAAAAGAAATGCCAAAAAATCTTTCCCCGAAATCAGAGTAAATCCTGTATGCTTAACAGGTTCTCTGCTTTTTGACGGAAGAAGTTATTTTTCGACAAAAAATGGGGTCAAAATCGTTGAAGCACCTGCATTTGAAGAATGCAAAATCTGCTACGACGAAAATATTGAATACAAAGGATTTGCAGAAAAAGAAATCAACATTTATGATGAAACAGTTGACGCCATAACCTTTGCAATCAAAGATTTTTGCAAGAAAAACGGATTCAAAAAAATCGTTCTCGGCTTATCAGGCGGTATCGACTCAGCCCTTACTGCCGCAATTGCTTGCCGTGCAATAGGAAGCGAAAATGTAACAGGTATAACGATGCCGAGCGAATACTCAAGTTCAGGCAGCGTCGATGACAGCGTCGAACTTGCAAAAAATTTAGGTATGAAATGCAAAAATATTCCGATTAAACCTTTGTTTGAAACATTTGTGGATAAAGTTCAAGGTCAAAAATATAACGACCTTGCGGAAGAAAATTTGCAATCACGTTTGCGTGGCATAATTTTGATGAATTATTCAAACCGCTACAATGCCCTCTTGATGGCAACAGGAAACAAATCCGAAGTTGCAACGGGCTATTGCACGCTTTACGGCGACACTTGCGGCGGATTTTGCGTACTTGCGGACATTTACAAAACAGATGTTTACAAAGTTGCGGAAAGAATTAACAAAGACAGAATTATCATTCCGACAAGCACAATGACCAAACCGCCGTCAGCAGAACTTCGTCCGAACCAAAAAGACACCGACAGTTTGCCCGAATACGACGTTTTGGACAAAGTTATCAAATTATATTTTGAAGAAAATATCGATGAGGAAGAAATTTGCTACATGCT
>SAMEA104315428__coassemble_994_pt1 | contig 22472 bp, 20 predicted proteins | sample SAMEA104315428__metabat2_low_PE_039 | metagenome-assembled genome bin SAMEA104315428 (sample SAMEA104315428) | gut metagenome | biome: Monkey gut; feature: monkey-associated habitat; material: faeces | place: China | collected 2013
ATGGAAGGCGACGACATCAACGACCCGATTGTAGATACGGTTCGGGGTATTACGGACGGTCACATTTTCTTGTCGAGAAAAGTTGCCGAAATGAACCATTACCCTGCAATTGACGTTTTAGGAAGCATCAGCCGTCTGTTTTCGGCAATTTGCAGCCCCGAACACAAAGCAGCAGCCGCAAAAATGAGAACATTGATGTCTTTGTACCGTGAAAACAAAGATATGATTGACGTTGGTATGTATAACCCCGGAAGTAACCCAAGGCTTGACGTTGCAATCGAATATATGCCTCAAATCAACGCATTTTTGCAACAAAGAGTTTCCGACAGCGTTTCAATGGACACAACCATTCAAACCCTTATCGACATGATGAAAAATGTTGAAATTTAGCATCGAAAATGTTATAATGTAATGTCATTAATTAAGAGTTTGAGTATTTGATGAAACTGAAAAAGCAGAAGAGTAAATCACCCATTGATTTATCTGAAAACTTTAAATTAGTCAAAACACGCAGAAACAACAGAACAAAGATGAAAATTATGGCGGGTCTGTTGGTGATGTTTCTCGTGACAGTGCTTATTTCTACCTTTTTTATCCCAAAATCAAAAACATCAATAGACTACGAAGAACAGTTCCCTGACGGAATAAACGAAAATATCGCTCCCCAATACGGGCAAATTTCTGACGTTAATCAAATTGTTCAACAAAAGAAAAAAAAGGACAATTTGCTGAACAGTACTCCGTCAAACCCTATTATGCCGCCCACTCAACAGACTGTCGATGTCACGGTTAATATGCCTGAACCGACCGTTAGAGTAGCAAAACCTGTTCGTGAATACACTTATAAAGTTGACGAAAAAAAATTAGTTGAGTTTTTCTCTTCTTCTAAAAAAACACCTCAAACCGAAACATATCGAACAGAAGAAACTCAACAAAAACCCGGCACAGTTCAAAGTTTTAAACCAAAAAATCAACCTCAATCGACAAAAACAACAGAAATAACCCCTCCAACAGAAAAAATCGAAACAACATCGAACCTCGAAAAAACAGAGGACACTCAACCTGAATTTATTTTATAACACTAATAGTGTTATTCATTGCAGCGTCTAAATTTCAAACGCAAACACGCTTTACAACAAATAGTGTTATTTCCTTCACAACGACAACGTTATAGTAAAAACACTAATAGTGTTTTTGCTTACGAGCAAAGGATAATCACGATGGAACCGATAGTCATTATGATAGTACCGAGTAATTTTTTAGCGAATTGACCTTCGTGAAAGAACTTGACTCCGAATAATAGGTTAACGATAGTTGAAAGTTGGAAAAGTGCGAGAGCGTAGCCGACTTTCATATTTTGGAACACATAGTTTGTCGAAAGTTGCATAAGTGCTAAACCGACACAAATAATGAGGTACTGAGGGATTTGAGGTTTTTTAATCGGAGTAAATTCTTTTCTTGTCAAAAGAATAATTACGAGGGTAAAAAACGTACCTGTCCAAGCCCACATCATGTAAGACATCGTGACACTTGACAAAATAATGACTTTTTTAAGGATAACGGCTTCGATGCCGGTTAAAACAAGTGCGGTAAATCGGAGGAGAATGTCTTTTCTTTTAAACAATTTCCACGAAAAACCTTCTGATTGCGTATCAAAAACGAACCAACTGCCCCAAATGATAAGAGCCATACCCAAAAGCCCCAACAGGCTCGGAATTTCGGCGAGTAAAAAGATACCGATAATTAAGCCGACAACAGACTTGTATGAATTAATAGGCCCCAAAATGGAGAGTTCGCCTAATTGCAATGCTTTTACCATACAGGCACGACCTGTTGCACACAAAGCACCTGCGATGATTGCATATTTCCAAAAATCGAACGGCATAGCCCCCCAATCAAACTGAAATGCAAACGGAACGCAACATAAGCCCATAATAAGATATGAATAAAAACTTGTATATAAAGATGAACCGCCTGTTGAAACCTTTTTTTCAAACATATTTGCAACAGGGTTCGAGAAAATTCTTAAAATTACAGCAAGTGTTGTTAAAAACATATTTTACCTCTTTGATTATTATATGCCAAACTAATTTGAATGTTTGTTAAGATTAAAAATTTTTTCCAAATTATATGATTTTGATGTTAATTTTTCAAAAAAAATGGTATTATTTGAAAAGAAAAAGGAGAAAATTATGGGAAATATAATCAAGTTAATCATACTCGTTGCAATCGGTTACGGCATATATTGGGTTTATGAAAATGTTGATTTTGCGAACTTGGTAAACGACACAACGAACAAAATTCAAAACGAAAAAACAATTCAACGAGTCACAAACGGTCGCCAAAAAACTTACGGCGATGCACGTGATGTAACAGACATTAAATACTAATTTAAAAAAATTATCGGTAGCAAAAGAGCGTTAACTCGTTCTTTTGCTATTTTTTGTGTTAACCGTTTTGACGAGATTGCTCAAAAGGAGAAAGGTTAAAGTTTGCAACAAAAATACCCCTGACACGACTCGAACGTCACGGCGAGTTTACGGAGCCGAGTATAGATTTTGCGTCGCACGTTCGCTAAAAGTATTCAACAAAAATACCCCTGACACGACTCGAACGTGCGACGCCTTCCTTAGGACGGAAGCGCTCTATCCAACTGAGCTACAGAGGCATTTTCAACATAATTATCGAAAATCCGAATTTTCATATTCCAACTATTCTGTACCCATATTACGACATTTATAACCTATTTTCAATATAAATTCACATATTAACACAAATCCTGTTTATGTGATATAATTCAGAAGTATTTGGAGAAAAAATGGGTTATAATTCAGTTTTTGATATTTGGAAAGATGCCGTCAAAAAATTCCCCGACAAAGTCGCTTTATCAGACGGAAATTCCTTTAACGACATAACTTTTCAAACTGCATTCAGAGAAATTTGTTACCTCGCCGAATGTTATAAAAATTTGGGAATTTCAAAAGGGGACAAGGTTTGTATTTTTGCCGAAAATTCACCGCATTGGCTACTCCTTGAACAGGGAGTTATCTGTATCGGTGCAATCAGTGTTGCGAAAAATTCCAAAATCGGTATAAACGAACTCGACTACGTATTCAAAAATAGCGATTCCACTTCGTTAATCACCGATAATCCAGAAATCATTGAACATTTTGTAAATGATAATCCCAATTTTCTAAACGAACAAAAAATGGTTATTTTCACAGGTCACGACGATTGTTTCCGCAACAATTCAAAAATAACCTACTTTTCAGATTTATTATTAAATTTCAACAAAAATACAGATTATTTTTCAGACTACGAAAACAAACCCGACGACGTTTGCTACATCTACTATACATCAGGAACTTCCTCAATGCCGAAAGGTGCGGTATTAGTGAATTACGGAATGGCATACCAAGTTGAAGAAATACAAAGAATTTTGCCAAACGAAAGCCCCGAATTATTCCTCGAAACATTCCCGTTAGCAAGTGCCGGCGGCAAAACATTCAATCTCTATGCTCTTTCTCTCGGCTGCAAAATAATCTACACGCCATATTCGGGCTTCTTCGACAAATTAGCGGAACTTCGCCCGTCATTATTACACTTTGCCCCAAAAATCGTAATGACTTTGCTCGGAAAATATTACGATTACATAAATTCTTTCGGAAAATCATTCCGAAGATGGTTCAACATAAATTATGCAATTTCAATGAAAATTATGAAATTGCAAAGAAAATTCTACGCAAAACGAAAAACAAACACAGTAGCAAAAGGTTTTGACGGTTTTTGCGAACGAACACTCTCTTCAATCAGAAACTTCCAAGACAAAATCTTATACAAAAAAATCCGCAACCGCTTCATCGACGATAACACAATACTCGCAATCGGTTCGGCAAGTCTTGCCAACAATGCGGAAGATTTTTTCAGCATAATCGGAGTTCGTTTTTTACAACACTACGGAATGACAGAAACGACGGGCTTAACGACACATGCAACAATTCAAGACCAACAGGAACGCCCCTACACGGTCGGTTTACCATTCAGCAAAACAAAATTCAAAATCGTAAATCCCGACACAATGGAGCCGCTTCCGCCAATGGAAAAAGGTTTGTTGCTCCTCAAAGGTCCTGAAATTTTAAAAAAATATTACAACAATGAAGAAGCGACAAAAAAAACAATAACTCCCGACGGATGGCTGATTACGGGCGATTTGGCATTTGCATATCCCGATGATTATCTTGTTATTTTATCAAGATTTGACGACGTTATCGTTATGATGAACGGTTACAATGTTTATGCTCCGCCTATTCAAGACCAAATCAACGCTTCGCCTTTTGTTAAGCAATCGGTAGTCGTCGGTCAGGCAAAACCATATCTTGCCGCCATAATTTCCCTCGACAAAAACGCTTACAAAAATTGGTGCAAAGAAAATTCAGTCGAAGAAATTTCTCCGAATAAAAATGAAAAATTTAAAGAATTTTTGCTCAAAAACATAAACGATTTGATTTCTAAAAAAACATATTACAAATACTACGAAAAAATAAAATACGTTTATCTTTTAGACGAAGAATTTTCTGTCGAAAACGGCACCTTGACAAATACCTTAAAAGTCAAATACCGCAAGGTTTGTGAACTATACAAAAATCAAATTGACAATTTATACAAATAAAAAAAGAACAGACCAAAAATCTGTTCTTTTTCATTCATTTTTCAACAAAACTAATTTTGTGTTTCCGATTTGAATTTTTCAACTTGGGAAATCAATTCTCTTGCTTTTTCTTCAATACCCGCAGCATCTTGATTATCGTACAAATCACGACCAATACCGACAGCCACGGCACCCGCTTTCAAATAATTAGAAACAGATTCAATTTTGATATTACCCGTCGCAATTACATTCAAGAACGGCATTGAACGGAGCATATCTTCAATATACATCACGCCGCCCATCGGAGTTGTCGGATAAACCTTAATCAACGGAGTTCTTGCTTTCCAAGCGGAATAAGCCTCATTCGGTGTCGTTGCAGTCATAATTAACGGCAATTTATGAGTTTGACAAATTCTGACCAAATTCATTTGAAAAACAGGAGAAACAATCCCCGAAGCACCAGCATTAATTGCCGTCTGTGCCTGTCTTTGCGTAATTATACCGCCCGCCATAATCGTCATTTTTTCCGTTGAATTCAAATAATGAATTACATCAAGAATTTCGGGATTTTGGATAATAATTTCAATTAAATCAACTCCCGCTTTGCAAAGTGATGTCGCAATTTCGATTACTCTTTCGGGGGCACTTACTCTGACTACGCCGTATGCCTTTTTGTCAATTATTTTTTGAATAGCATTCATCTGCCGTTATCTCCTTTTTCCGATTTTGAACGGAAATATATTAAAACCTAAAAGTGAATTATTGGTTTCGTTTTCAAAACCTAAAATTTTTGTTAAATCATCTCTTAATTCAGAAATGTCTTCATATTTTCTCAAAGTGCCATCAAGTGCAATTGAAACATCACCCGTTTCCTCTGAAACAACAAGGCAAGCACAGTCAGACGCTTCACTCATACCAATTGCGGCTCTGTGACGGGTTCCGTATTTCCAACTCAATTTCGGATCTTCCGTCAATGGAAGCAACACACCTGCCGCCGTGATTTTATTATCAACAATAATCATCGCTCCGTCGTGCAACGGGGTATTCGGGTGAAATATTGTCAAAATCAATTGGCAGGAAACATCGGCGTTGATCTTTGTTCCGACATCTGAAAAGAGAAAATCATTGTCTTGTTTACCAAAAACAATCAAAGCACCTACGTGCATTTTGCTGCAATATTTTACAGCCTCTAAGATTTCCTTAACCGTGCGAACATTTGTATCTGTCGTTTTCTTAACTGAGAAGAAATTTCTGCTTAAAAAGCCTGTTTGTCCCAAATAACCGAGAAATTTACGCAATTCCGGCTGAAAAACGACAACCAAACTGAATACGATAATTGTGACAACTGTTTTTACAAAAAATCCTAAAATCGTAAGGTTCAAATGCACCAACAATTCGCTGATTGCCCAAGCAACAATCAACACCATCAAACCTTTTACGAGTTTTTCCGAGTGAGTCCCTTTAATGTACTGATTATAAACGAACAATACAAAAATTAAGATAATCGCAACTTGAAAAATATCCACCGCATCAAGATGAAAATTATTTGATAAATATGAAATTAAAATGTCCGGTGTTAAATGTGTCATACTACTTTAATATCTCCGGAATTTCATCATCTTCAACAAGTTCTTCAAAAGTTTGACGTTTAACCATAATTTCGGCAGTACCGTCTTTAACAAGAACGACTGCGGGTTTCAACGTTCTGTTGTAATTGCTCGACATTGAATAGCAATAAGCACCTGTGTCGTATAAACAAACCAAATCGCCTTCTTGCAACTTCGGCAACTCAACATTTTTTATCAAAATATCGCCTGATTCACAATATCTGCCTGCTAGCGTCACTGTTTCTTTTTCAACATCAATATCGGAAACTTTTTCGGCAGTGTAAGCCGCTTCGTAAAGTGCAGGACGAATATTATCAGCCATACCGCCATCTACGGCAACATATTTTCTTCCGTTCGGAACATTTTTGTAACTTCCGACCGTATAGACCGTCATGCCCGCCGTTCCTACAATACAGCGACCGGGTTCAATGTAGAGATGAGGTTTTTCAATGCCGTATTTTTTACAATTTTCATCAAAAGAATTTTTTACGACATCGGCAATTTTATAAATCGAAATCGGCTCATCGCTTTCGACATATTTAATTCCTGCACCACCGCCGATATTGAATGTATCAAGATTCAAGCCGAACTTATCCTTAATAAGTTTTGCCTCTCTCATCATAACTTCAACCGCATCGTGATATACTTGAGTTTCAAAAATTTGAGAACCCAAATGAGCGTGCAAACCAACTAAATTGAGGTTTTTATAATCATTTACGACAAGCGAAACAATTTCCTCAACCTGTAACAAGTCAAATCCGAATTTTGAATCAATATTGCCCGTTTGGATATATTCGTGCGTATGGCACTCTATTCCGGGGGTAATTCTGAGCAAAATATTCACCGTAACATTTTTTTCTTTTGCAACTTTATCAAGATTTTTTGCCTCAGTAAAATTGTCAACAGAAAACAGTTGAACACCGAAATCAATTGCTATACGGAGTTCTTCACAAGTTTTATTGTTTCCGTTAAAAACGATATTTTTCATATCAAATCCCGCCGAATGAGCAGTGTATAACTCACCTGCGGAAACGCAATCAAGCCCGAAATTTTCTTTTTGCATAATTTTGCAAATCGCTTTTGTCATAAAGGCTTTCGCCGCATACATCATGTGAATGTCACGACCTTCAAATGCTTTTTTAAAATCTTTTGTTATGCTGTCAATTGTTTCAAAATCATAAATGTAAAGTGGAGAACCAAATTTTTTAACCAACTCAGGAATTTCAATACCGCCGACCTTTAAAACATTATTTTCATTACGTTTACAGGTTTTCGGTCTGACTGATTGGTTTGCGGTATTATTCATTAATTGTTCCTCTAAAATGTTCCATAACTATAATACCTTTAAATAAATAAATTTACAATATTGAAATTAGTTAAAAAAATCATTATAACTGTATTATGAAGAAAATATTTTTAGTTATTTTATCTTTGTTTTTATTTTGCCAAGTTCCCTGTTTTGCGGAAATAGATTGGGAAGAATTATACGAAAATTCTCAACCGTTCGGAACGAAGTTAATGCACGACATTGACCCCTATGAAGATGAAGACAATTTCAAATACGCATACACGCCCTATCCGCTTTTCAGGACAAGCGTTGTTTTGTATTACAAAAATATGAAAATCGACTCGGGATATTATCAACTTACCCCGAGAAAAATGAACGGAAAATATTACGTTTTCTTCAAAACTTGCGGGCGGGTCAAATATATTATCCCCGTTGTTAAAAGAGAACTTGTCGAAGAAATGTTCTACAAAAAATATGTCCCCGAACCGAAATTGACAAAAGATCAGGCTTTTGCAAAAAAATGGAAAAACTTTTGGCGAAAAGTCTTTAAAGATAGCGGTAAACAACCGCCGCCATCATCTTACGTAGAAATGATGAACCTTGAAACATGTTACGTTTTAAAACTATATTTCAAAAATCACTGCTACTTCACGGTTTACAAAAAAGTTCCATACTAAATATAAAAAGGACAATCTTTCGACTGTCCTTTTTCTTATTTTTGTTATTTTTACAATTAGCCTTTGATTGCTTCCAGGCAGTCGGGACAAATTGTTTCGTATCCTTCTTCCGTGCAAAGGTCTGCATACTTCCAACATCTTGCACATTTTTGACCTTTCGCCTTTGTAACCCAAGCCGTAAAGCCATGTTCAGTATGTTCGCTCAAAACATCTTCGGGTTTTTCTGTCGAAACAGTCGCTTGAGATGTGATGAACAATGCTTTCAAGTCATCTTTATACTTGTCAAGCAATGCAGTATTTTCGCCTGTTACGGTAACTGCAACTTCCAAAGAACTTCCGACAACTTTATTTGCTCTTAAAACTTCGATAGCCTTTGTTACTGTTTCACGAAGTTTCAAAATTTCTGTAAAGTCTGCGTTGATTTCTTCGTTTGTCCATTTTTCGTTAACTGTCGGCCAAGAAGAAAGAATGATACTTTCGGGTTTTCCAACCTTTTGTGCCTCGGGAGTATTTCTCCAAATATCTTCCGCTTGGTGAGGCATAACAGGAACCAAAATTCTGTTCAAAGCCGAACAAATTTCATACAAAACAGTCTGACATGCCCGTCTTGAAAGCGATTTTTTACCTGCCGTATAGAGTCTGTCTTTTACGATATCAAGGTAGAAAGAACTCAAATCGACAGCCGCAAAGTTTTGTAAGCATTGAAAATACTTATAAAATTCATAAGCCTCAAACGCTTCGGTTACGTTTTCGATAAGTTCGTTCAACTTGTGAAGAGCAAACTTGTCCAAAGGTTTCAAATCTTCATAAGCGACATAATCTTTTGCGGGGTCAAAGTCATAGAGGTTGCCGAGCAAAAATCTTGCCGTGTTTCTTGTTTTTTTGAAAATTTCGGAAAGTTGCTTAACAATGTTATCACCGATTTTGATATCGTTTCTGTAATCGACCGATGCAGCCCATAATCTCAAAATATCTGCACCGTAATTTTTGATAATATCATCGGGTCTGATGTAGTTACCCAAAGATTTTGACATCTTTCTGCCGTCTTCGCCAAATACAAATCCGTGCGTCAAAACTTGTTTGTAAGGTGCAATTCCTTGTGTTGCAACTGATGTCAACAATGAAGATTGGAACCAGCCTCTGTGTTGGTCTGAACCTTCGAGGTACATATCAACAGGGGTGTGATTTAATTCTTCGTGACGTTTTTCGACAACTGCTCTCCAAGAAACACCAGAGTCAAACCAAACGTCCATAATGTCGTTTTCTTTACGGAAATGTATTTTCCCGCACTTAGGACATACAAAGTTTTCGGGCAAAAGTTCTTTTTCCGAGTATTTTACCCATGCGTCGGAACTTTCTTTTTCAAAGATTTTTGCAACGTGTTCGATAGTTTCGTCCGTACAAATAACTTCGCCACAATCTTCGCAATAGAATACGGGGATAGGCACACCCCACGCTCTTTGACGTGAAATACACCAATCTGTACGACCTTCAACCATGTTAGAAATTCTTGCCTCGCCCGATGCGGGAATGAACTTAACTTTTTTGATTTCTTCAAGAGCCGTATCTCTGAATTTATCAACTTTTACGAACCATTGAGGAGTTGCTCTGTAAATTACAGGCTTTTTACATCTCCAACAATGAGGATAACTGTGTTGAATATCAGCAGATGCAAGCAATGCACCGCAATCTTTTAATTTTTGGATAACGATTTCATTTCCTTTGTAATAAGGAATGCCTGCCAAATCGCCTGCTTCTTCCGTCCAAACACCTTTTGAATCCAACGGAGAATAAACGCCGATTTTGTATTTGCAACAAACTTCATAGTCCTCAAGACCGTGTCCCGGAGCAGTGTGAACAGAACCTGTACCTGCATCGAGAGTAACGTGTTCGCCGCATAAAATCGGTGACTTTCTATCATAAAGCGGGTGTTCGGGAGTGAGATTTTCCAAATCTTCACCTTTGCAAATTCCCAAAACCTTAATATCTGCTTCGCTCCAATCAACATCTTTCAGGAAACTTCCCAAAAGTTCGGTTGCAGCATAATAAACATCATTTTTGTATTCAAAGAATGTGTATTCAAATTTCGGGTGAACACTGATTGCAAGGTTTGACGGAATTGTCCAGGGAGTTGTTGTCCAAATAACAGAATAAATATCCTTGCCGTTATTTAAAAATTCAAATTTTTCTCTTAATGTTTTTGTGCTGTCATCATCAAACTTAAATCTTACAAAGATTGAAGTTGAAGTGTGGTCTGCGTATTCAACTTCCGCTTCAGCGAGTGCCGTTTCGCAAGATGCACACCAATAAACAGGTTTCAAACCTTTTTCGATGTAACCTTTTTTGTACATTTCACCGAAAACTCGAACCTGCTCAGCCTCGTATTCAGCGTTGATAGTCAAATACGGGTGTTCCCAATTACCCAAAACACCAAGGCGTTTAAATTCGCTCTCTTGTCCTTTTAAACTGTTATGAGCGTATTCACGGCATTTTTGACGCAATTCCAAAGGAGTCAAAGCACTTCTGCCGCCTTCAATGTTTTTAACAACTTTATTTTCAATCGGCAAACCGTGACCGTCATATCCGGGAACATAAGGTGCATAGTAGCCTCTTTGAGATTTATATTTGATTAAAATATCTTTTAAAATTTTGTTTAAAGCCGTACCGACGTGTATTTTTTCCGAACTCAAGTACGGAGGACCGTCGTGGAGAATAAAAGCATTAGTTTTATCTCTGTTTTCGACAGTTTTTTCGTAAATTTTTTCATCAGCCCACCACTTTTGAGTTTCAGGCTCTTTTTTTGTAGCATTTGCTCTCATTTCAAGCGTAGTTTGAGGCAAATTAAGCGAATTTTTGTATTCTTTTTTTTCTTCTGACATGATATTTCCACTCGTATTTGTATTTACTAAAATTATTTTATTACAAAAATACGTTTTGTTCAAAAATGGAAATAAAAAGATTGTTTCTTAAAAAACAACAAACACTATTTTAGTGATTAACTAAAACCGACTTAACTTTCTAAACTTTATCCTTTTTTGAAAATTCAATTTTATATCCTAAAATATCAGCAATCAAAAGCATTTCATCATAAGTTAACCTTCCTCGGGAAAGTTTATGTGATAAGCCATCAGACGTGTATTTTTTCCTTGTTGTTTCACTCAATTTGACAACAAGTTCTTTTAATTTAACATCTTCAAGCATTAACAATAATTTTACTTGATTTTTAGAATTAATTTGCATGTCTTAATTATAATTTTTTGACAATTTATTGACAAATATGTCATTTATTTGTATATTTATTGTTCTATTTGTCATCAGAATGACTTATCATTCAAGTTATAATTTAAAATACTTAACAAAGAGGTAATATGGAAAACAAAGAAGAAGGTATATTTTTACAAGTTATTGAAATTTATACAAAAAATTTAGAGGAAAAAATTTACTTAAAAAAAGAAAATATAAATCAAATTCTATACCAAAGCATAAAAAAAGCCTTTATACATTTTTCAAAAATGTATATTAGTTGTGTCATTAATTTACTTAACTAAAAACGAAAACACGGCACTGCACTACAGTAAAAAACTTGAAAAAATAGAAAAATTGTCAGTGAATATAATAAACCAATTTGAAAACATTACAAAAATAAATAAAATGTTTTTTTAAAAAAATTATTATGCGATAATTTTCAAAAAGTTTATAAAAATTTTAAAAAGGAAAAAATAATGATAAAAGTTGCAGTAGCAGGTGCTTTAGGAAAAATGGGAAAAGAAGTCGTAAAGGCTGTCACAAACGATTCTGATTGTGAACTTACTCAGGCTATCGACAAGTTTGAACTCGGAAATGACATCGGTCAAATCGTTTTCGGAAAAGAAAACGGCGTTCTCATTACAGATGAAATCAATATTAACGAAAAACCCGATGTAGTAGTCGATTTCACCCAACCGTCAACAATTTTTGAAAACGCAAAAAAATACCTCAAAAACGGCATTGCTCCCGTAATAGGAACAACAGGTCTGAAGCCCGACCAAATTGAAGAACTTAAAAAACTTTCGGAAGAAAACAACGTGTCATGCCTTATTGCACCGAACTTTTCGACAGGTGCGGTTTTGATGATGAAGTTTGCAAAAGAAGCGGCAAAATACTTTAACAATGCCGAAATCATTGAACTTCACCACAACCAAAAGAAAGACGCACCCTCAGGTACTGCAATAAAAACGGCTGAACTTATGGCAGAGGAAAACGACTGTTTCACAACAGGCAATTGCGACGAAAAAGAAACTTTGACAGGTGCAAGAGGTGCAAATGCAAAATCTCAAATCCACATTCATTCGGTCAGAATGCCCGGTTATTCCGCATCACAAGAAGTTATCTTAGGGGCAGCAGGTCAAGTTTTGACAATCAGACACGATACCTCTGACAGAGCATGCTACATGCCCGGAGTTTTGCTTGCCGTAAAACACGTATTCAACCAAAAGACCTTTGTTTACGGGCTTGACAACATAATGTAACATAATAACACTCTACCGCTTGACGTGGTAAAATAAAGCAAAAAGACAAAAGAGGAAGATTATGAAAAAACCTAACTTAGCAGTTCTCGGAGCAACAGGTGTTGTCGGAAGAGAAATTTTATCAATATTGATTGAAAATGACGTTCCGTTTGAAAATATCAAATTTCTTGCAAGTTCAAAAAGTGCAGGCAAAAAGATAGAATTCAAGGGAAAAGAATATACAATTGAAGAAGCAACTCCCGATTCATTTGAAGGAGTTAACATTGTACTCGCATCAGCAGGCGGCTCAACGAGTTTGGCACTTGCAAAAGAAGCAGTAAAACGTGGTTGTGTTTACATCGACAACTCAAGTGCTTTCCGTATGGAAAAGGACGTTCCGCTTGTAATTGCAGGCGTTAACCACGATGATTTGAAAAAACATCACGGTATCGTTGCAAACCCGAACTGCTCAACTTCACAATTGATGCTTGTTTTGAAACCTTTGCACGACTATGCAAAAATCAAAAGACTTATCGTCAGCACATACCAAGCCGTCAGCGGTGCAGGACTTGCAGCAATTAACGAACTTCGAGAAAGCACGGAAGCAAGCCTTAAAGGTGAAAAATTTGAAAACAAAAAATTTGTTAAAGACATCGCATTCAACGTAATTCCGCAAATCGACGTATTCTGCGACAACGGTTATACAAAAGAAGAAATGAAAGTCGTTAACGAAACGAAAAAAATTCTTCACCTCGACGAAGAAACTCCGATTACCTGCACGGCTGTAAGAGTTCCCGTTTTCAACAGCCACTCGGAAGCAGTTACAATCGAATTTGAAAAAGAAATGACTCCCGAAAAAGCAAGAGAACTTCTCGAAAATGCTTGGGGCGTCGAAGTTATGGACGATATCGACAATATGGTATTCCCGACGCCGAAAGATACAGCGGGCAAAAACCCTGTTTACGTCGGAAGAATCAGAAAAGACCTCGCTTTCGACAACGGTATTTCACTCTGGTGTGTTGCCGATAACCTCAGAATCGGTGCGGCTTTGAACACGGTCAGAATTGCCGAAAAAGTCATTGAAATGGAATTATTCTAAAAAGGAGAATAAAAATGAGATATAATGCCGGAGAAGTAATAACGGCAATGATTACGCCGTTTGATGAAAATTTAAAAGTCGATTATGCGGCTCTTGAAAAATTGGTTAACCACCTCATCAAAACAGGTAGCGATGCAATCCTCGTTGCAGGAACAACAGGCGAATGCCCGACTTTGACTCACGAAGAAGAATGGGACGTTTTAAGATTTGTTCTCAAAACCGTCAACAACAGAGTTAAAGTTATTATGGGTACAGGCTCAAATTGCACCGAAACTGCAATTATGACAGCGAAAAAAGCCGAAGAATTAGGAGCAGACGCAATTTTGACAGTTGTTCCTTATTACAACAAACCCAATCAAAGAGGAATGATTGCCCACTTCGGAGCAGTTGCAGAATCCGTGAAACTTCCGATTATTCTCTACAATATCCCCGGAAGAACAGGCGTAAATATGCAGCCTGCAACGATTACGGAACTTGCAAACAAATACAAAAACATTGTTGCGGTAAAACAAAGCAACGGCGATTTGGACTTAATCAGCGATATGAAAAAACTCTGTCCATCTGATTTTGCAATCTATTCGGGCGATGACAGTCTTACACTCCCAATGATGTCATTGGGTGCAACAGGCGTTATCAGTGTCGCTTCGCACGTTATCGGCAAAGAAATTAAAGAAATGATTACTCTTTTCAAAAACGGCGAAGTCCAAAAGGCACTTGAAAAACATCTTGAAAACTATGATTTCTTCAAGAAAATCTTTATGTGTCCGAACCCGATTCCGATAAAAGAAGCCCTTTCAAAAATGGGAATTATTAAAAATTATCTCAGATTACCTCTCGTTAATATGACAGAGGCAGAAAAGGCTGATTTTTACGCAGTTGCGAACAAATATATCAAATAGAATTTTTCTCATTTCAAAACTTTAAAAGGGTGCTTTAACAGCACCTTTTTTGTTGAAATAAAAGAAGAATTAAGGCGGGCATGAATGTTCGTGCTAAAATTGGTTTATGTCGAACAATCTCAAACGTACATTAAATTTAAAAGACGCCATTTCAATCGTTGCTGGTTCAATGATTGGAAGCGGGATTTTTATTGTTTCGGCAGAAATTTCACGTCAAACAAACTCTGTAATATTATTGCTGCTATGTTGGATTTTGGCTGGAATAACAACACTTTGCGGGGCATTATGCTACGGAGAACTTTCCTCGACAATACCTGACGAGGGCGGACAATACGTTTTTTTGAAAAAAATTTATAACGAAAAATTAGCCTTTATTTACGGCTGGACGTTGTTTACAGTCATTCAAACGGGAACGCTTGCGGCGGTCAACATTGCTTTTGCAAAATTTATCGGATTAATTTTCCCCGTAATTTCAGAAAGCACAACTGTTTTGAGCATCGGAGATTATCATTTGTCCCTGCAAAGAATTTTTGCGGCAGCGACCGTAATAATTTTGACCTACATCAACTCTCGAGGGGTGAAACAGGGAATGTTTACTCAACATTTGTTCACTCTGACCAAAGTTTTTTCGATGTTATTAATCATCGGATTGGGCTTGTTTGTGGGCTGTAATTTCGACTGTTTGAGGGCAAATCTTTCGCTTGCAAACAATGTAATCCCGCACGGTTTTGAATTTTTCAAAGTTTTATCGGTTGCGATTGTCGGCTCAATGTTTGCCTCAATCACTTGGAATAACGTGACTTTCATCGCATCAGAAATCAAAAAACCGCAAAGAAATATTCCGCTTGCATTATTATTCGGCTCAATCGCAGTAATAGCGTTATATTTCGGGATAAATATGATTTATATCGGCACAATGCCGCTCGAAACAATCCAAAACTCCCATCAGGACATCGTTGCAGCCGAATTAATCAATACGATTTACGGACACGGCGGAATGGTGTTTATTGCGATAATCATTGCCATTTCGGCATTCGGTTGCTCAAACGGAATGATTATGACAGGCTCAAGAGTTTATTATAAAATGGCAAAGGATAAATTATTTTTTCGCTCTCTTGCCAAAATCAACCGCAAAACAAGAGTTCCCGAAAACTCCTTGTGGCTCCAATGTTTTTGGATTTGCGTGCTGATAACGTGGGGGTCATATTCCCAACTTTTGGATTATGTAATTTACTCATCACTGCTTTTTTATGCAATAACAATTTTCGGAATTTTCAAAATGAGAAAACTTTACCCCAAAAAGCGAGGTGTTGCAAAGGTTCCGAACATTATCATCTGTATTTTTATGATAATGGCGACATTCATCATAACGGGTTTGACATTCTACAAACCGCAATACACGCTTCCCGGACTGATTATAACGCTTGCGGGTATTCCTATTTACAATTTTCGTGACAAACTTCGTCGAAAAAAGTCTTGTCCAACAAATGAAAATTAATGATATAATCAAGAAAAGGACAGGTCATGACGAAATTTTACAAATGTGATTATATGGATAGCGGTATAAATTTTGAACGTCGAAAAGTGCTTGCTTGCTGCAAATCAGCACATTCAGGCGGAGGGAAACCCGTACTTGCCGAAAGTTATGACGATATAGATTGGGAAAAAATCAAAGAACGCCGAGAAATATGGAGAAAGCAAATAGCGGAAGAAAATCCGCCTGAATTTTGCAAAGGCTGCCCGTCTATTCAAGAAACCGACCAACCGCTTGACGATGATTCAATTTATTTTATTGACGTAAATTCTTTCATCAACTGCAATAGCCGTTGTATGTATTGTGATTGTTGGGAAGATACAACATTCAAAGAACATTCACTTTTGCCGTATTTCAAAGACCTCTTTGATAAAAAACTTTTAAAAAATTCCAATTACGGATACATAATGTTTGCAGGCGGAGAACCCGCACTGATGCGTGATTTTGAAGAAATCATCGAACTTTGTATCGAAAACGGAATGCAAAGATACATCGTAAATTCAAACGGAATAAAATTTTCAAAAGGAATTGAAAGACTTTTAAAAGAAACTGAGGCAAATGTTTTCGTATCGCTCGACAGCGGTTGCGAAGAAACATTTAACAAAGTCAAAAATGTTCCTTGTTTTGACAAGGTTGTTGAAAATTTAAAACGGTATGCAAACGCACAACAAGAGGGCAAAAGTTGTCTTTGGTCAAAATTTATCATAATTCCTGACTATAATGATAGCGAAGAAGAAATTTTAAAATGGTATGATTTATCGTTATCGCTTGGGATAAAAGCGGTTGTACTTGACGTTGAACGTGAATGGTTCAAGAAAAATAATCGAGAAATTAATCCCAAAATAGAAAATTTGATTAATATAATTAAAAATCGTTGCGAAGAAGACGGCATAAAATTGGACTGGTACGAATCCTTGAAATGCCTGTACGGAATACATTAGAGGTCTATTGTGGTATCAAGAATTTACACGGGTGTTTTAACGGGATTAACGGCTCATAAAGTTACGGCAGAGGTTGACGTAAATAATTCCCTTCCTTGCGTAATTATCGTAGGATTGCCTGATACCGCCGTTTCAGAGGCTAAAGAAAGAGTGCGTTCCGCAATAAAAAATTCAGGATATTCCTTTCCGACAAAAAAAATCACGGTAAACCTTGCCCCCGCAGACATCAGAAAAGAAGGCTCTGCGTACGATTTGCCGATTGCAATCGGAATTTTATCCGTTGACGATGTAATTAATTGCGAAAAATGCGAAGATTATGCTTTCATCGGGGAACTTTCTTTAGACGGTTCACTTCGCTCTGTAACAGGCGTATTGCCTCTCGTGGCAGGACTTAAAGACCTCGGCGTAAAAAAAATGATAGTTCCTTTTGAAAACGCAAAAGAGGCTGCATTAATTCAAGACATCGAAGTTTACGGGGCAAAACATTTGACGGAAGTCGTAAATCATTTTACGGACGATTCAGAGTGTGCAAAACCGCTCGAGAAAACCGTTTTCGACATAAAAGAATATATGGCTTGCGAAAATTCCGACTTCCCGTTCGACTTCAAGGACGTAAAAGGACAGTTGAAAGCGAAAAAAGCACTCGAAATTGCAGCAGCAGGCGGACACAACATACTTATGTCAGGCTCTCCGGGGTCAGGAAAAACTTTGCTTGCAAAATGTTTTGCATCAATTTTGCCCCCACCCGAACCGAGCGAAGCAATTGAATTAACCAAAATTTACAGTATTTCAGGTCTGATTGACCCCGAACACCCGCTTGTAACAAAAAGACCGTTCCGAACGGTGCATCATACCGCATCATCTGTCGGAATTATCGGCGGCGGCTCAAATCCCAAACCGGGGGAAATTACACTCGCACACAGAGGAATTTTATTTTTTGACGAAGTTGTTGAATTTCCAAGACAAGTTTTGGAAGTTTTGCGTCAACCTTTAGAAGACGGCGAAATCGTCATTTCAAGAGCACAAACAAGCATAAAGTATCCTGCAAAATTTATTTTTGTCGGAGCAATGAATCCCTGTCCCTGCGGATATTACGGCGACAAAGAAAAGGCTTGCACTTGTTCTGAATTTCAAATTCAAAGATACCGTTCAAAAATTTCAGGACCGTTACTTGACAGAATAGATATCCAAATTGAAGTTCCGAGATTGAAAGCAGATGAATTAATCGGCGGAAAATTTGAAAGCGAAAGTTCTGCAGAAATCAGAAAACGAGTTGTGAAAGCAAGAGAAATTCAACTCAAAAGATACGCAGGGCTTGGCATTTACACAAATTCAGAACTTACGCCCAAACTGATAAAACAGTTCTGCAAATTAGACGAACAATCCGAAAATATCTTAAAAATGGCAGGTCGAAAATTCAACATATCTGGTCGAGGATACGACAGACTTTTAAAACTTGCCCGAACAATTGCAGACCTTGCGGAGGTTGAAAACATCTCTGCCGCACATATTTCGCAGGCACTTCAATACAGAAATTTTGTTGAAAATAACTAAAAAAGACCCGCCCGATTTGAGCGAGTCTTGAAAAATTATTTTGCAAGTTCCAAATTGTCTGAAAGTTGGATAAGAAGTTTGTCGCCCGCCTTTGCCTTGTAGTGCAAACCGGGGGTGCAACAACCCGCAATCGCACCGACTGCAATACCAATCGGCAAACCGATTGCCAAACCGCCGACGACAACGGCACCTGCCGCAACACCGATACCACAGCCCGCACCTGTTGCAACCGCACCTGTTCCGAGCGTAGTACCCAAACCTTTACCAAAAGCATTCAACTTTCCTCTTGAAAGATAAGTTTTGTTTGAATAAACCCTTGCGTCAAACGGAACAGTTGAGCCGTCAGGCAAAATGACCTTGTTGAAAGTCATTGTAACTTTTCCGCTTCTGTTAAAAGATTTCGGCCGGATAACTTCCGTAATTTCCGCTTGAACTTGCGAACCGTCGGGCAATAAATTTGTTCCCTCTTCGGTTTGAAGTCCACCTGTAATCATAAAGTCAACTTTGTCGCCGACTTTACAATCTTTTGTCGAAAAATCTCTTGCAAAAGAAACCTCGATGATGTTGTATTGAACAACCGTATTCAACGTCGGAGTCGTAACGACGATATTTGTCGGGGCTTTTTTCTTTTCGACAGCCTTTGTGACTTTTAAATGTTCAGTTTTTGTCGATTTCTTGTAAACAGCAGACTGCTCATCAGCAAAAGCAATTCCGCAATTTGATAACATAAACACTGCCAATAATAATGAACTGATTTGTTTTTTCATAACCGCTCCTTCTTTTAACACAATTCTATCATATTTTTTTTGAAAATAAAGATAAAATTACAAATCCAATTCTTTTCCGAGGTAAGGAAGGATAGTTTCCCACGCAAGTCTGCTCGGGTGTAGTTTATCCCAAGTTTTATACTTGTCGTCCCAAAGTTTAACATCTGAAATATAATCCCACATCACAACTTTTATACCCATTTTCTCTAAAGCAGGCATATCAAAAGTGTCTTCATCTCCATAAAATACAAAAAATACAAGTTGAGAATTGGGGAAAATCGAATCGACTTCTTTCTTAATTTCCTGCATATACAAAGTCAAAAGATTATTTAGATACTTGTCGGATTTTAAACAACATTTACTTGTAAAATATTGGGACATAAAAGTTTTAGAAAGAAAATCTGTTTTTTCTCTGTATTCTAAATATTTTTGACCGTTTTTGTCTTTTTTGATATCGAATTTAGGACCACGTCTGTACAAATCGTGATAAATTCTCATTTTGTGTTCTGCAAAAAAGGTGTAAATGAAATACTTTGTATTTTGAGGATTTTTAGGCAAAACTCCCCAATTTTCATAATTTTTATAATTGCGTAAAATATACAATGTTTCACGGGCAGAACCCCCGCTTACACCGATATTATAAGCCCGCCACTTCGGATACATTTCCGTTAACACTGCACCAAAGGTATCATCACTTTTTAAGCCATCACCTTTTGTCACGGAACAACCCGCCAACACAATATCATCACCGTTATACTTTGCCCCTGTATATGGCATTCTGAACTGCTCTTGAGGGATAAGAGGCTCTTTATATTGATAATAATAATGCTGAATTGCAATGTCTTTCATAAAAGAAAATCTTTCGGAAAGAGAAATTTTGGGCATTTCCGGCTTATCAACCTGTTGAAAAGAACTAACAAGGTTAAATAAGATATTTCTTTCTGCGATTACAAGACAAACAAATTCTAAAAATACAAACAATAATAAAATTGAAACCAAATTAACAAATAAAAAGCATACAAATTTGTTTCTTTTCAAATTCAAATTTTCTCTCCAAAAAATCACAAATGACAACCAATTATATAACATTATCCCTGTTTTTGCAAAATAGAATATTTGAACTATTTACTTTTGTGTCAAAATTATTATTATAGAAGTATGAAGAAAATGTTGCTCGGATTAATTTCATTATGTATTTCAATCTCACCCTGCTTTGCGGAAGGTGGGCTTGAAAGTGTTGATATGACTGATTATTCAAGCACAACTCAGAATTTAAAATATTTTTCCGATAAAGATTATCAAAAAGCAATAAACCAATACAAAAATCACGGTCAAAAGCCCAAAAAGCAAAGAGCAAAAGACAAAAAGGTCACAACCTCTGTCGATATCGAAAACTCAGGCGTAAACGAAAACCCCGAATTTAGTGCATTACAAGATATTGTAAACCACAAAGGAACAATTATGATTCCGACATACTGCACGACAGATGCAGGAGAAGAAATCGCCCCCGGTCACTACACAATGGAATATATTGTTGATTCAACAGGAACTGACTGGCTCGTTCTCTCACAAGGTTCTCGCCAAATCGCCAAAATCGCTCCCGAAAAATCCGATGCGGCTGAAGATGAAACAACTATCAATTACGCTTATGCCGTCGGCAAAAACAACAGAATTACTCTGCTCTATGGCAATATGGATATCGCAGTCGAAGCAACTTTGTACGTCGAAGAATATTAACACTATTTGTGTTAACACTATTAGTGTTTTACAAAATAACAACCCGTAACCGCATTCACTTCAACAAATAACACTATTAGTTGCAAGAATATTTATTTCTTTTTATAAATGGAAATAGAAAGCGGATTGTTCATCTCGGGCAAAAATATCGGTTCTTTTATTGTATAAATACAATCTTCATTATCAGGAACTTTATCAGCCTCTATTTTTTTAACAAACTCATAATTTTTTAAAATCAAATTTTTAATGTTGATTGCATAATCTTCACCAAAAACGCCAACGCAAGGATAATCATTATTCGTCAAAAAGATATAATCAGGCAGTTTTTGGGACAATTCAGCAACTATATTATCTTCGCCGATTGTATCAACAATGTGCGGAATGAGAGAATAAAACTTCAAATCGGTTTTTCTTGAGGAAAACCAATTCAAAATCAATCCATCATCAATAACAAGCAATGATTTTTCCGTGGTGGGTATTAAAAAATTTATATCATCAATCGCCTCGTTTAATGGCTTTGAAAAAGTTAATCCGACATAAAAAATCCCCCTGTCATTGCTTATTTTACAATTCATTTTCGGGCAATAAACACCGATGAAAATATAGGTAAAGGTTAAACAAAAAACAATCAGCGATGCAAATAAAGATTTTTTAAAAATCGGCAACCGTAACTTTTTTATATACGACGGCATAATTTCGACAAACAAATAAATAAAAGCAATCCAATAAGGCAAAATTGTGAAATTGCCGATATAACAGTTCAAAACCTCTGCAAATTGCCTGAACGTGAATAAAAATCCGATAACAACAAGCGATAAGCAGAATTTTTCTTTGTCAGAAAATTCACGATGTTTTATAAACTTCAACAAAACAACCGCAATCGCCCATATCGCAAGAACATACGGCACAAAAACAAAATTTGCAAAAATCTCAAGCGTTCTCATTTGAAAATCAGCAAAATTATACACAATAAATGCCGAAAGCATCGTCAAAAAGACAATAACAACAAGGTTTTTCAAGATATTTTTATTTTTTTCAAAACAATAAAATCCAAATGAAAAAATCAAAAATAAAGCAAAAAATTCGCTTACAAAAAGAGCGAAAGAAGTGCCGATATGACTTAAAATCAGAGGATTTAAAGATTGAGGAAGATTCTCATGATTAAAAGCGATAACCGACGGAGCGTGAGAAAAATTTATCAAAAATTGAACCTGATTTGACAAGTCCAAAACAC
>SAMEA104315428__coassemble_1001_pt1 | contig 22198 bp, 15 predicted proteins | sample SAMEA104315428__metabat2_low_PE_039 | metagenome-assembled genome bin SAMEA104315428 (sample SAMEA104315428) | gut metagenome | biome: Monkey gut; feature: monkey-associated habitat; material: faeces | place: China | collected 2013
GCAGGTGCAGTTCCTGCTGTTATTTTGCTTGTTTTGTATTTCTTCCTTTCGGAATCGCCGAGATGGTTGCTCCTCAAGGGAAGAGAGGAAGAAGCAAGAGCCGTGTTTGAAAAAATTGACGAAAAAGATGAAATTGAAACGTCAATTGCCGACATTAAAGCGGGCGTTAAGGACGAAAGCGGAGCAAAAGTTGTTCTTAAAAAATGGATGTTTATGCCGTTGGTTGTTGCGATTGGTATTATGATTGCACAAATTTGTACGGGTATTAATGTAATTATATGTTATGCTCCAAAAATCTTCCAAAGTGCAGGTTTTGACGATCCGTCAGCGGCTATGAAAATCACCGTCGTAATTGGTGTTGTCAACTTCCTTATGACATTTGTCGCAATGTATTTGACAGATAAAGTCGGCAGAAAGCCGTTATTGTTGTCAGGTACGGTCATTATGGGATTGAGTATGTTCTTGTTTGCATTTGCAAATATTTGTGCACCTCAGTTGGGTGACAGTTCAAAATGGTTTGCAGTTGCTGCCATAATCGGCTTTATTTGCTCGTTTGCATATTCAATGGGACCTGTCGCTTGGGTATTGGTTTCGGAAATCTTCCCGCTTGAAGCAAAAGGCTTCCTTATGACATTCCCTGTTGCAACAAATTTCATTTGCAACATCATCGTCAATGCTTTGTTCCCCGTTATGACGGAAAAAATGGGAACAGGTATAACGTTTGCACTTTTTGGGGTAATTTGCGTAATTTCGGTAATTTTTGTTTGGGCATTAGTCCCCGAAACAAAAGGAATTTCGCTTGAAAAAATCGAAGAAAATTGGAAAAACGGAGTTGCTCCGAGTCAGTTTTAATCGAGTGCAAAAAGTGATTTTTTAGAAAAATTAATATTTTCAATTAAAAAATTTGCCATACATTTTTGAGAAACATTCTCAATTATGCATGGCAAATATTTTTCGCTTTTCCTGTTAAATTTTTCATCTGAATTCACGCAAAAATATATCGGAAAATTCGGTTTCGCAATGGGTAATTGCTTAAATTTTTCGCATTTGTGACAAATTTTTATTGCCTGATTTATATCGATAAATATTGCTTTTTCTTCGCCTTCATTCATTTTTCTAATATTATCACAAGCGGGGCTTGTGGACAAGTCCGACTTGCGAAGTTGATAATTGTTCAATGAATAAATTATACTGCAAAAAAATTGGAGAACGCATAAAAGTTTTCAGAACCGAAAAAGAACTTTCAAGAGAGGAAGTTGCTTTTAATGCGGGAATATCGGGTTCTTACCTCGGAATGCTTGAGAGAGGGGAGTATGATTTTAAGATTTCAAAGTTGTTTTCGATAGCGAAAGCAATGGATATTTTGCCTGAAGATTTGATAAAAGATTTGTAAATCCCGTTTGATTTGTAAATCCCTTTTTTATATTGCGGAAAGTAACTAAACGTAATGATTTTTGCTTAATTTGTTTTACAAGCCAGGATTTTATATTATAATTGGATTAATAATTTGTAAGTGAATTATTATTTAGGGATACAAGAAAAAGGAATAGTAAGAATGGAACATAGTAAGATTAAGTTATTATCTGCTGCGATAATGCTTTCGGGCTTATTGTCGGTTTCACCTGCGGTTGCTGATGAACCGTCAGAATTTCCGATTGAAGTCAAAGATGCTCAAACCATTAACGGCGGCGGACATAGCGATAAAACAAGCGGTGTTTACAAAGTTATTACAGGCGGTAATTTAACCCTTTCTCCCGCAAAAGAAGAGGATAACGTTGAGTTCGGAAGAAACACAACGGCAGAAAATGGTGCTTCTGTTAATGTTGAAAAGGGCGGTAAATTGACCGTTCAAGGTACTGCTGAAAGTAAATATGTTTTTTATGAAAACGAAGCCGTAAATGGTGGTGCGATTTATGCAGAATTGAAAAACATTGAAAATGCTGCTATTGAAGCGTTAAATATTTCAAATGCAGAATTTGACAATAACAGAGCATCTGAAAACGGCGGTGCGGTTAATTTAACATTTATCCACGAAGATGACAATAACAACGTTGTAACTTCTTCAATCAACGATTCTGTTTTCAATAATAACTCTGCTAACAACGGCGGTGCGATTTATACAGAAGTCGGTAACGGCAGCAGAGTAATTACGATGGATTTCAATGGAAATTCTTATAACAAAAATGTTGCTTGGGGAAACGGGGGAGCAATCAACCTCACTTCATTCGGTTCGGAAGAACTCACGGCGAATGTAACAGGCAGTGAATTTGTCGGAAACAGTGCCTACAACGGCGGTGCTGTTTATGCACACATTGCAGACGGCAATAAAACAGTTGCTTTGAATATTTCAGATAACAAATTTACATCAAACTTGGCAAATGAAAATGGCGGAGCGATTTATATTGAAGCGATAGGTACTTCGGAAACAGTTAAATCAACTATTTCTAACTCTTCATTTTCTCAAAATACTGCCGGAAAAGATGGTGGTGCTATTTATGCAAAAACATCTGAAAACGTGACTTTAGGTACATTAACCGTTAAAAATTCAACATTCAATGAAAACAAAGCGGAAAATGGCGGTGCGATTGCCGCAGAAACTTATCTCACTGTCAGCAATTCAAAATTCGATTCAAACGAAGCAACAAACTTTGGTGGTGCTATTTATGCCGCTGGCGGTGTTAATGTTGCAGATACAAGTTTCTATAACAACAAAGCAAGCCAAGGTTCAGCAATTTACGCTTCACAGGCAACAATTGTTGCAGAAAACAATGATGTCGTCATTTCGGGCAACGAAGGAAACGCATTGTATATTACAGGCGGACAATTGGGATTGGTTGCATACGAAGGAAAAACTATCACAATTGATGACAATATATATGTCGGTTCGGAAGATAAAATTTCAGGTATCCATTTCAACGGTCCCGGAACTTTTGAATTGAACGGACAACTTGATTTATCAAGCCCAGTTGCAAGCGGATTTATTTTCTCTGCACCGCAATCAGGTTCATCAACCGTTAAATTAGGTACGGTGGCAGCAACAGGTTCTTACAGCATTATGCAAAATGCTGCAAATGTAACTTTGGACTTGCAAAACGAACAAGCAGGCGACACAATTACTATTCCTTACCTCATTTCATCTGCAACAGATAATACATTAAACCTCAAAGTTGATTATGACGTAATGGCAAATGCAATTGATAATCTCGTAATCGGCTCAAATCAATATGGTTCAGGCGATGATAAAAAAGGCGGAGTTGTTCAAAATATCAATTTTGACTTAGATAACATTGTTGTTATGAACGACGATGAAGATTGGGGTTCAGATGAATTAAAAGACACAACAAGACAAGTTCGTTATTTAACGGCTGGCTCAGATGTTGTTAACAACACAACGACAAACGGAACTTATGTCAGCGATGACGGTGTAACTTATACATTTGCGATAGATGAAAATGACAAAGGTCTTTTGAACATTACGAGAAAAGAAGACGGAATGACTCTTGAAGAAGCCGTTGCTGATGAAAACAGAAAAGCATACACAATCAGACGTGGCGACTATGTTCTTTCTGATGAAAGCACAGGCTTGGGTTCAATGCACGAAAACAAGGCTGAATTTACAATTTACGGTCAAGGTAAATATTCTCTCGACGGCAATCAAAAAGACGGCATTGTTGTTTCAGGTAATAACCAAGAATTTGATATTATTGACGTTAATGAAATCAGAAATTTCAAAACGGCAGTTACAAACAACGGTGAGTTGTACGTTGAAAATGTTACTTTCTCAAACAACGAAAAAGACCTCGTTAACACAGGTAAAGCATACGTTACAGACTCAGTGTTGAACGGCGAAATTGAAAACAACGGTGAATTAAACCTTTATGGTGCAACATCTGTTAAAAACATCGTCGGGGACAATGGTAACCTCGTAATCGGAACAATTAAATCAGAAGATCCTGACATTACTCAAACAGTGACAAATTTGGTATTTGATACTGAAAATGGAATTGTTCAAAAAACTGTTACTATTGACGAAAACGGTGCGTTGGAAATTTACGCAGATAAATTGCAAACATCAAATGGAGTTGTTAACAACAACATTTTGACTTTGAAAGGTCAAGACGGAGAAGTTGCAACAATTAACGAAAACATTATCAGCGGCGAAGGTACAACAAACATCGACGGCAGCATTAAAACAACGAAGAAAATCGGTTCAAAATACATCGTTGTAAATACAGACAGTTCTTTGGCTGCACAATCGGCTGAATTTGTAGGCGGTGAAGTTACAAACAACGGCGAAGTTACCTTGAACCAAGGAACTCTCGACAACAAAATCATCGGCGGTAAACTTACCCTTGAAAATAACATTGTAACTGACGCTGACAATTTGCTTGCTGATGATATTATCAGTAACGGAAAGTTGGAATTGACGGGCGGTACGGTTACAAAAGACATCAATTCGTCAGTTGAAAACAATCTCAAAGTTATTGTTTCAGGCGATGTTAAAAACGAAGCCAATGTTAACAAGAAAATTGAAGTTAAAAGTAAAGCAAAATATACAACTTCGGCTGACAGCATTTACAATGTAAGCGGTTCAATCCAAACGGATAATCAATCAATCGTTGAACTCAATGGCGGTACTTTGAAAGACGACAGAATTTACGGTCTTGGCAGCCTTGCAATTTCTGATACCGTATATTTCGATTTCGATAACTCGAAAGCGGATACAAAAGTTCTTCAAAACATCACACTCAACGAAAATTCAACATTTGTACCTTATGTAACATACACAGGTGAAAATAATGATATCGTTGCGAAGAACGGCTCAACCATTGACTTGATGAACGATACTGTTCAAAAGGTTAACTTCAAAGGTTTGACTATCCAAGACAGAAACGAACTCAATGTTAGGGCTGATTACAATGATACGTTTAATACTCAAGAAGAAGGTGCAGCAGGCGTTATTGGCGGTATTAATATCAGTGCTTTAGACTTGTCAAAGGCTGAAGATTCTTATGTATTCACAACTACATTGGGTGATAAAGTTTCATTCAGACCTGATGATATCAAAATGAATGACTCTTTAGACAAAAACGCAGTTTATTACACAATTGAAAATAAAACAGGTACAATCAATATTGATAAACTTGAAGGTTTGACTGCGGCTATTGACAAGGCAAATGATGGCAGTGATTTGGCTTACTTTATGAAGTCGAATGAAGAAATTACGGCAGAAAAATCTTTGTCAAATGCAAATATGACGATTTTCGGTAACGGAAATACAATTACTGGAAATCCTCTCACTATTGATGAAAATAAAGTAATGAGTATTGTTGACGCAAATATTGCAAACACTTCATTTACGGAAAACAATCAATACTCATTGACTCTTAATAAATCAACACTTAATATTAAGGCAAAAGATAATGATATTGCGGTTGCAGGACCGATTATGTTGCAAAGTGATGAAAATACTTCAAAATATTCAAATCTCTATTTCATCGCTGATAACAACAGACAAATTACTCTTAACGATAATATTAAGTCTGATAATGGCGGTAATAATATTTACTTCAACGGAAACGGTACGATTGTTGCAAACGGCATTTTCGACCCGTTCACGGCAGAAGTTAACACAACATTGGTAAAAAATAATTACGATTATGAAATCAACTACAACGTCAATGAAGGCGGTGTCTTGAGATATACAAACGATAAATATTTGTACGAACAAGACAACCACGGTGTTGTTGCCGAACACGGTTTGAATACAATCAATCTCAACGGCGGTACTTTAGACCTTATGAACGGCGTTGCAAGTACAATTTCATTGGCAGGTTTTAATGTTGACCAAAATTCAAACCTTATGCTTGATGTTGACCTTGCAAACAGAGCAATGGACAGAATTGACGATGCAACGGCGATGAATGTTGCAGGAAACCTTAATATCACTAAATTGAACTTGGTTTCAGATGCAACGGGTGAAAATACAACAATCAACTTCACGACAAATGACAACTTGAAAGATAAAGTTCAATACGTCGGTGATACGGAAGGTTTGATTGCAAAATCACCTATTTACAAGTACAACGTAGGTTATAAAGCAGATAGCGGCGACTTTTCATTCACAAGATCGGGCGGTTACGAAGGATTTAATCCGGCTGTATTCGGTTCAGCAGTAGCAATGCAAGGTCTTTACTATACACAACTTAATAACTACAATGTTGCATTGGCGAATGTTGACCAAACAATGTTAAAGACAAAGGCTCAACGTAATGCTGAAAAATACGGTAACAAGTACGCTTACGACGGAGATGAAACACAAGTGTTCTCACCGTTGTACGTTCAAGAAAAGAATGCAGGTGCTTGGTTTAAGCCTTATGTTTCAACAGAAAGAGTTGACTTGAAGAATGGTCCTGATGTTGATAACACAATGTACGGAGCATTGTTCGGCGGAGATTCCGATGTAATTACTGTCGGCAATTGGGATACACAATACACAATTTATGCAGGTTATAACGGTTCTCATCAAGCGTTTGACGGAAATGAAATCTATCAAAACGGCGGTATCTTGGGCTTAACGGCAACTGCATATAAAGGAAACTTCTTCACAGCATTGACTGCTAACGTTGGTATGCACGGTGCAAATATTAAGACTGATGTCGGAAACAACGATTTCAATACTCTTACGACAGGTGTTGCATCAAAAACAGGTTACAATTGGGAACTTGCTGACGGTAAGTTTATTGTTCAACCGAGTTGGATGATGTCATACACATTCATCAATCCGTTTGATGATTACACATTGGATAACGGCGTAAGAATTAAGAACGACAGTTTGCACGCATTGCAACTTGCCCCCGGTTTGAAATTCATCGGCAACACTCCGAACGGCTGGCAACCTTACTTAGGAGCACAAATGGTTTGGAACATTATCGATGATTCAAAAGTTAAGGCTAACGAAGTTAACTTGCCTGAAACATCAACAAAAGCGTATGTTGAATACGGAGTCGGTGTTCAAAAATCGGCAGGTGAAAGATTTACCGGATTTGGACAAGCAATGGTCAGAAACGGCGGAAGAACAGGTGTTATCTTTACATTGGGCGGACGCTGGGCAATCGGTACTCTCGACAGATAGTCTTTCTTAAAAGATAAGACCGAAAAAAGAATGAGGCGGAACTTAAAAAACTTTTTTAAGTTCCGCCTTTTGTTTACAAACTTTTTGATGATGTTGTTATTTGTCATTGAGTGTGATAAATTTTATATGCAAGTTTTAGGTTAACGGATTTTACCGATATGAAAGTTGATTTAGTATATTTATGGGTTGATGATAAAGATCCGCTTTGGCAGGAAAAGCGGGCTAAATCGGCAGATATCAAGGTTGTCAAAGAATCCGCCGATGATTGTCGTTTCAAGGATAATGACGAGTTAAGGTATTCTCTTCGCTCTGTTGAAAAATTTGCTCCGTGGATAAACAAAATTTTTGTTGTTACGGATAATCAGGTTCCGTCGTGGTTGAATAGGGATTGTGAAAAAATCAGAATTGTTGACCATTCAGAGATTATTCCGAATGATAAGTTGCCTGTTTTTAATTCTTGCGTAATTGAGAACAGAGTGCCGTTTATCGGTGATTTGTCCGAGCATTTTTTGCTTGCCAATGATGATACGTTTTTTTGGAATGAAGTTGATGAGAATTTCTTTTTTGACGGGGGAAAAACTGTTTTTCGGGTTGGCAAAAAAATTCAAAATAAGGAATATCATCATTTGTACGGACATTCTGTTCACAGGGCTTATCAAATGATAAAGGATAAATTCAATGTATCTGTGCCATATTTTCCTCATCACAATATTGATGCTTATGAAAAATCGGTTGCATTGGAGTGTATAAAAGAGTTTCAGGCTGATTTTGATGAAACGTTAAATCATAAATTCAGAACTCCTGATGATACACAAAGAGTCATTGTTTCTTTTTATGCAACGGTGAAAAACAAGGCTGTCATTAGGGAAACGGCTGTAAATCCTTTGTTGAAATTTTTGGGATTAAAAAATTCTGAGTCGGAATATTTCGGTTTGAAAAAATCCAACTTGACTAAAATCAAAAATTCAAAAGCGAAATTACTTTGCATAAATGATAATCGCAAAACGACAGATTATGACAGAGAAATGATGGTTAAGATTTTGGAAGAAAAATTCCCGACGCCGTCACAGTTTGAAAGATAAATTATGAAAAAAAGAATATTTCAAAAATTTTATAACCGTTTTTTGAGTGGGTTTAACAGATATTTAATGACGATAAATTTTACGGCAAAAGTTTTTAAGATTGAAGAGGGCAAAAAAGCCTTGTGCATTGCTCCTCACCCTGATGATGAAAGTATCGGAATGGGCGGTGTGCTTGCAAAATATAAAAATAACTTTGACGTAATTTGTTTGACGGACGGGGCAAAAGGGATTAAAAATCAAAGTGCCGATGAGGTTGTTCAAACGAGAAAGATTGAGTTTGAAAATGCCCTTAAAGTTGCGGGAATTGAGAATTTCAAGAACTTAGGAATTGCAGATAGAGAGGTTTGCAACTCTTACGATAAGTTTTCGGAAATCGAAATTGAAAAATACGATTATATTTTTATCCCAAATTTGATTGATACGCACTATGACCATAGGGCTTGCTTTATCCATTTGCAAAAAATGTTGAGGGAGAAAAAACATAAATCAAATTTAAAAATTTTATTTTATGAAGTTTGGGGAACGCTGACAAGTCCGAATGTTTTGGTGAATATTACAGAGGTTGTCCAAATTAAGGCGGAAATGATAAAATGTTATAAATCTCAACTCGAGAGAAAAGATTATCTCGGGGCAATTTTGGGGTTGAACAAATACAGAGGTTTGACGAAAAATATCGAATATAGCGAGGCTTTTTGGCTTTTGGATTGCAAGGAAGTTTTGAGATTGTACGATGAATTTTTCTCGGATATAAAGGAGCAGGCAGATAATGAGTAAGATTGCAGATTTTTTTAAAAATATTTTTCAGGAAAAAACACCGATAATTAAGGAAAATACTTTCTTTATTTGGGAACCTTGCTCAAAAAGCCATGCAGAAGTCGTCCCCGGATTTGCAAGATATCTTCTCGACTTGGGCTATCACGTGTCGATTTTAGTCGAACCCGACAGGTTGAAAGAGGGTTTGTTTGACAGATTTGGCGAGGAAAATATTTCGTATAATTTTATGACAAGAAAACAAATCGAAAAATATTTCAAAAATAATACCCTCGAAAATGTCGCAGGCGTGCTTGTTACAACAGTCGGAAAAATTTGTGACAGTGTCGATTTTGACCAAGCATATAATTTCTTTGCTAAGGCGGATAAAAATAAATTGTTTTTTGTTGAACATGAGGCAAAACCCGCAACAGACAACGGAACTTGGAATGAAAATATTATTACATTGAGAAAATTGAATTATAAAAATTCTAAATCTGTTGTTGTAAATCCGCACTATTTCGGCAAAATCGAGAAAAAACCGAAAAATGAAATTACGAATTTTGTCGTTGTCGGCAAATTTTCCGCTTCAAAAAAAGACACAAGTTTGATTGTTCATTCTGCAACCGAACTTGTTAAAAACGGATTTGAAAATTTTAAAATTACTGTAATTGGCAAGGGCGACTTGGATTGCGTTCCGAACGAAATTAAAAAATTCATCGATATCAAAGGACGACTCTCGTTTTCGGATATGTATAACGAAATCGAAAAGGCTGACTTTATGCTTACTGCCTACGATGAAACAAAAGAAGAACACCTCGGATATATTACGTCAAGTACAAGCGGCTGTTTCCAATTGGTTTACGGATTTTTGAAGCCTTGCGTTATTATCAGAAGTTTCTCCGCCATTAATGGCTTAGATGACGGAAATTCCGTTATTTACGAAAATAATGACGAATTTTATAACGCACTTGTTAAATGTATTCAAATGACCGAGGGCGAATACGAACAAAAACGTCAATATCTCAGTCAATACGTGGATTACCTCTATAATTGCTCAAAAGAAAATTTCAAAAATCTTATAATTAAACAAAAAGGTTCATTATAATTTTGGGAAATTTATACACTCAATTTTCTCAATCTTAACTCGATTGAGAGCAAAATCAGGGTAAAACAAGTCGTTATGACGGGTAAATAATTCAATCCTATTCTTTGGATAATTATGCCTAAAAGGGGCGTCATTATTGCAAATCCGAGGCACGCCGAACCGACTTGATGTCCCATTAAAATTTTTGCTTTTTCAATTTCATATCTGCTGTGTGTGGCGTTCATTGTGCAGGGGTAAATTCCCGAAAGTCCCATTCCGAGAACGACTAAGCCGATAATCGTCGTTGTGTGTGTCGGTATGCAAAGGAGCAGCATTGACGCTAAAGAAATTAAAATGCTCGCAAGGATTATGGATTTGTCGCAGAATTTTTTTGTGATGAAACCGACCATAAAACGACCGAAAGTTAAAGAACCCCAATAGATTGCGACCAAAGTTCCTGCAAGAACAGGATCAAAGCCCCGTTGTTCGGTCATAACGGAATAAATCCAAAGTCCGACACCGCCTTCCGTTGCCGTGTAGAAAAAGAAAAATGTCGCACTTAAAAAAGTGTTTAAAGTTACCATGTTTATTGACTGTGGGACGGATTTTTCTTCATCTTGAGTTTGTCGGTTGGAGAAACCGAATTGTTTGACCATAAAAAGAATGGACATTAATAATAAAATTATGCCGACAATTGCGTAACCGCCACGCCAAGTGAGGTTTTTGACAAAAGCAAAGGTCATAATTAACGGACCGATTGTTGAGCCGATTCCCCAAAATCCGTGCAACCAACTCATGTGTCTTGATGAATAATTCAAGGCGACATAGTTGTTTAAAGAACTGTCAACACTTCCTGCTCCAAGTCCTGTCGGGATAACGAAGAGAAGAAAAGAGAGCCAATTTGGCGAAAGAGCATATCCTAAACTTCCGATTGCGGTGAGAAGTACGCTTACGGCAAGGATTTTTGAAACGGGAAATTTTTTTGCAATATAACCGTTTATAAATCCTGCAAAAGCGGAGAACATTGTAACTGAAAATGTTATAACTCCTGCGGCATCAAGGTTTTTGCCGAAATCAATTCTCATCGTCGGCCACGCAACTCCTAAAAGTTGGTCAGGCAGACCAAGTGCAATAAACGCAATATATAGAAGTATTAAAATTATAAATTTTTCTCTGTCCATAGTTGAATTTTAGCACGAAAAATTTTCAGGTTTAAACTTTGTCAAATCAGAGATTTAAGAAAGTTTTTAATTTTTGAACGTCGTTGTTGAGAATTAAATTTTCGTCAAAATTTAAAGATTTCAAAAGTTCAATCGCCAAGGTCAATTCTCCGACAGCACTCGGGTCGTGTGCATCAGAATCTACAACAATTGGGACTTGATATTGTTTGCACAAATCGAGCATTGTTTTGTAATTTTCGTAGCAATTCAGGCGTTGTTCTTTTTTGACCAAGGAACTGTTGTTGAGTTCTAATGCGACTTGATATTGTTTTGCCGCTTTGACCAAATCTTCGTAGTTCAAAGGGGTATGGTCATCATCGGGGTGAGAAACGAGATGGACTTTTTCATTTTTCATACAACTTATCAAATTTTCGGTATTTTTCTTTGCCCCTTCGTCCTCGTAACAAAGACAGTGAATGCCTGCAATAGCGTAATCCAAGAAGTCTATGTATTTTTGCTCAAGAGAAAGTTCCCCGTTGTTCAAAACGTTTATTTCAGAACCGTGTATGACTTCGACACCTTTGATTTTTTTAGGAACAGCCCGAAAATTCATAAAATAAATTGGATTAACCGTTCCCGGAATCCCAGGAGCATGCTCTGTTATTCCAATAAGTTGCAAGCCTTTTTCGACCGCACCGTCAACCATTTCCCTGATTGTACCGTAAGAATGACCGCTTGCAAGAGTGTGCATGTGAATATCTGCTATAAGTTTTTTCATATTTTTTCTCCAAAATTATCATAACTCATTTTTGCTCCAAAATAAATAAAAAAAAGGGCGATTGCTCGCCCTGCTGTCTGGAATTAAGAATAGTTGGAAGTATGAAAAAGATATTATTATTTAACATTTTTTTTTGGCATTAAACAATACTCTCTTCGGGCATGCAACAGACTTATTAAAAAAGACCGACAGACCTATGGAGTTTTATCCGACTTGGTAATTGGAAAAAGATATTTTGTTATGAAAAATTTTCTGACTGTTGTATAATTTTGTTGTTAAGAATTTTCCATAAGGAGAAAATGATGAAAAAAGATATAGATTGGAAAAATATCGGATTTGGATATATGAAAACGGATTACAGATACGTTTCAAATTTCAAAGACGGAAAATGGGATAACGGCGAACTTTCGACCGAAGATATGATTACAATGAGCGAATGTGCTTGCGTTTTGCAATACGCACAAACTTGCTTTGAAGGATTGAAAGCATATACAACAATTGACGGAAGAACAGTTTGTTTCCGTCCCGATTTGAATGCGGAAAGAATGATTCAATCTTGCCAAAGACTTGAAATGCCTGTATTCCCGAAAGAAAGATTTATTGATGCGGTTCTTAAAACCGTTAAAGCAAACATAGACTACGTACCGCCTTACGGCACGGGAGCAACATTGTATTTAAGACCGTTTATGTTCGGTTCTGATGCGATTATCGGCGTAAAACCCGCTAATGAATACCAATTCAGACTTATTTGTACTCCTGTCGGACCTTATTTCAAAGGTGGTGCAGAAGCAATTACATTGAGAGTTCCCGACTTTGACAGAGCGGCTCCGCACGGAACGGGTCATGTTAAGGCAGGTTTGAACTATGCAATGAGTTTGCACGCAATCGTTGATGCACACAATCAAGGTTATAACGAAAATATGTACCTCGATTCCGCAACAAGAACAAACGTTGAAGAAACAGGCGGTGCAAATATTATCTTTGTTACTAAAGATAATAAAGTCGTAACTCCGAAATCAAATACGATTTTGCCGTCAATTACACGTCGTTCATTGCTTTACGTTGCAGAACACTACCTTGGACTCGAAGTCGAAGAAAGAGTAATTCCTTATGAAGAAATCAAAAACTTCAAAGAATGTGCTCTTTGCGGTACTGCGGCAGTACTTTCGCCTGTCGGAAAAGTTGTTAACCACGGCGAAGAAGTTACTTATAAGTACGAAAACGGTATCGGCGAAGTAACTCAAAAATTGTATGACGCCTTGACAGGTATCCAAATGGGAAGACTTGAAGCACCTGAAGGCTGGATTTACGAAATCAAATAATTTTGTTATAAAAATTAGAAAACGCTGTTTCTACTATCGAAACAGCGTTTTTTTGTGAGTTTTTAAATTTTACGACAACGATTGGATAAAACAAAAAAATCGCCGTCATTCTGATGACGAAGTCCGAAGAATCTGTTAAAGAAGGAAACAGAAAACAGATACTTGGCTCGTTTATCACTTCGCTCGCATTAAACGTGTCTGCGGGTTGTCGATATCAAAGACTTTGTCTTATCTTGGATTATTCGGGTAGTCGTTTTCCTCGATTTCGCTCTGTGCTTTGCACTTGTCGCTTCATCGGAAAACTCCTGCTTACTGGCTTGCTCGGCTTTGCCTCGACATCGCCCTACCGAAAATCCGCTTTCATCGCCAAGCCCTCGCACTCTGCTCGCTCGTTCCTCAGTATGACGGTTTGTGTCATAAAAGCACTGTTATTACGAGGAACGAAGTATTTAAAACAGATATTTTGGAGCAAGCCCTCAATATGAACAGTTATCTGTAAATCCCCGGTTTAGTAGGTTTTGAGTAAGACGAAATGAGTTTAAAATATTCTTCGATAGCCATATAGCCGTTGAAAATTGAGTTAGTGACGGGGGCAAATTTTTTCGCCTCTAAACTTTTTAATTCTTTCATTCTTATTTTAAGGATTTTTTCGGAATCGGCACGGAGGTGTCTGTCCATTGAAACGGCTGCTCTTTGCAAGAAAGCGAGTTCTTCGTTAACCTGTCTGATGGTTGTGTTTTCCAAAGTGTCAAAATCATATTTCATCAAAAGAGCAAGTTCGTCGTTGTGAATTTTTCCTTTGACGACGGACGAACCGTAGATTTTTTTCTGGAGCATATAACTGTCGGCGATAAGTCGGTGAGATTGCGGAATTTCACTTCTTGCCGTCATTGCGACCATACCTAAAGAATTGAGCATATCACTATCAAGAAGCCCCGCAGCACCAATACGTGACACGGCATCTTCTTCCAAAATGCGTTTCAAAGACGCCCTTGCGGCATCTTGATTGTAGTCTAACGTCTTAAGCATCATAGTGAAACTTAGACCAATTCCTTTCCTTGATATTTTTATAATAAAACATTTAATAAATTTTGTCATGTGTTTGTAAATTTTTGTATTAAAATAAAGGTATGTTTAAATATGATGTGATAGTAGTAGGTTTAGGGCATGCCGGTTGTGAAGCGGCAATTGCTGCGGCACGGCTTGGTGCAAAGGTTTTGGCGGTTTCGCTGAACCTTGATAATATTGCTTTAATGCCTTGTAACCCTGCGGTCGGCGGACCTGCAAAATCCTGTTTGACAAGAGAAGTGGACGCTTTGGGCGGAATTATGGGGGTTGCGGCTGATGCAACTTATATGCAGATGAAAATGCTTAATTCGTCGAAAGGCCCTGCGGTGCGTGCATTACGGGCTCAATCCGACAAAAAAGAATATTCCGCTTTTGTCAGAAACTTGCTTGAAAGTGAAGAGAATATTCAACTGAAACAATGCACTTGCTCGGAATTAATGGTCGAAAACGGCAAAATCGTCGGTATGAAAGACGAATTTGGGCTTGAGTATTTTGCACCCGCAATTGTTTTGACAACGGGAACTTCTCTTGAGGCAAAAATTTGGGTTGGCTTGCAATCCCAACAATTTGGACGTTTGGGCGAAGTCAGTGCAAAAGGTTTATCGGCTTCACTTGTGAAAAACGGAATAAAATTGGGAAGACTCAAAACAGGCACCCCGCCTCGTGTTGACGCTCGTTCGATTGATTATTCAAAAACCGAAATTCAACCAGGTGACGAAATTTTACACCATTTTTCATTTTTACCCGACAGACCCGTCAGAAAACAGTATCCTTGCTATTTAACGAGAACTACGGACAAAACAAAAGAAATTATTTTGGCAAATTTGGATAAATCTCCGATGTATTCAGGCAAAATTCACGCTCGAGGTCCGAGATATTGTCCGTCAATTGAGGATAAAATCGTAAGATTTGTTAATAATCCGTCCCATCATATTTTCCTTGAACCTGAGGGCAAAAGCACTTATGAGATTTATGTCGGCGGTTTTTCGACGAGTTTGCCTGCACCTGTTCAACTCGAAATGCTCAAAACTCTTCCGGGGCTTGAAAACGTCCATGTCATCAAACCCGCTTATGCCGTGGAATATGACTATGTGCCTGCCGTTCAGACAACGCATTCTTTAATGAGCAAAAATGTTCAAGGTTTGTTCTTTGGCGGACAGATTAACGGAACGAGCGGATACGAAGAAGCGGCTGCACAAGGGCTTGTTGCGGGGATTAATGCCGTAAATTATATCAAAGGTCAGGAACCGATGATTTTGAGCCGTGAATCGTCGTATATCGGCACGTTGATTGACGATTTGGTTACGAAAGATATTGATGAACCTTACAGAATGTTGACGTCCCGCTCAGAGTACAGACTTTTGTTAAGACAGGACAATGCCGATGAAAGATTGACCGAAATCGGTTATAAACAGGGGCTTGTCGCTGAAGAACAATATCAAAGATTTAAGACCAAAATGCAAACTGTTGAGGACGAAATCGAACGTTTCAGACAGACGAAAGTGCCTGCATTGCCTGAAAATAATGAGATTTTGGCGAAAATCGGCGAACATATCAACGAGGGCATAAGACTTGCCGAATTGATAAAACGCCCGAATATCACTTATGACGTGGTTAAAGAACTTGATGCCGATACGAAAAATCTTAATTTCCCTTATGAAATAGGCGAACAGGTCGAAATTCGTTTGAAATATGACGGTTATATTAAGCGTCAGAAAGAACAGGTTGAGTTGTCCTCAAAGGCAGACAGGATAAGAATTCCTGATGATATTGATTATAAAAAAATTCAACATATTTCAACTGAAACAAAAGAAAAATTGGATAAAATCAGACCGACAACGCTTGGTCAGGCAGCAAGAATAGGTGGGGTAAAACCTGCTGATATTGCGGTTTTGTCGGTATTGATTGAGTCAAAAGCCTATCGAAATGTCGATTAAAATTTTGAGATAATTCAAGTTTGTATTATGATTGATTTATGAATTATTTTGAACGTGCAAAAAAATTTAGAGCGAAAAAAAGACTCGGGCAAAACTTTTTGATTGACGGAGAGGTAATCGACGATATCATTGAGGCGGCTGACATTCAACCTGATGAAACGGTTGTTGAAATCGGCGGTGGTTTGGGTTTTGTAACGGAAAGACTTGTCGAGTTGGCAAAAAAGGTTGTCGTTATTGAACTTGACGAGGATATGGTTGAACAATTATCAAAAATTGATGCAGATAATCTTGAGATTATTCACGCTGATATTTTGAAAACGGATATCTCGCAATTCGGCGAAAACATTAAGATTGTGGCAAATATTCCGTATTATATTACAAGTCCGATTTTGGCACATTTGCTTGGCGAGGTCGATGATTTGGATAATAAAAATCGTAAGGCAATTTCAGAAATTGTTATGATGACCCAATATGAGGCTGCTTTGAGAATTACTGCCGATGAATTTTCGCCAGAAAAGGCATACGGTCCTTTGACAATTTTGTCGCAATTTAATGCCGATACGGAAATGGTCAGATTTGTTAAGGCAAAATCGTTTTTCCCCGCACCGAAAGTTAATTCGGCGGTTGTGAAATTTATCGTAAAAGATAAGCCGTTGTTGGATTTGAGCGATTATTCTTTCTTTAGAAAAGTCGTTCGGGCATGTTTTGGTACGAGAAGAAAAAATATCAAAAATTCTTTGACAATCGGCGGATTTTCAAAAGATGCGGTTCAAAAAACTTTGGCTGACTTGGATATTTCCGAAACATCAAGAGGGGAAACGCTTTCGATAGAAAAAATCGGTGAATTGTCCGAAAAATTAAAGGAAAATTTATGAAAGAAATAAAAGTTCAAGCACCTGCAAAAATCAATTTGACACTTGATGTGAAATGCAGAAGACATGACGGTTTTCACGAGATAAACAGCATAATGCATGCGATAAATTTGTACGATTATTTGACGTTTAAAATTGAAGATTGCGAGGGAATTTGCGTTGAACTTTCGGGTAATTCCGATGAAATCCCTTACGACGAGCATAATTTGGTCTATAAAGCGGCGATGAAATTTTTTGAGGCTGCAAACATTTCAAACTCAAAAGTTTATGTTTATATCGAAAAAAATATTCCCGTTGCGGCGGGGCTTGCGGGCGGAAGTACCGATGCTGCTGCGACTTTGTTTGCTTTGAACAAACTTTATGACAATATTTTGTCAGATGAAAAAATCAACGAACTTTGTGCGATGCTCGGTTCGGATTTGAATTTTTGCCTTAAAGGCGGTTGTGCAATTTGTTCTTCACGTGGCGAAAAAGTCCGTTCCATACCGTTTTTGGAATTTCCTATTTCGATTGTGAAACCGAGAAATTTGAAAATCAGTGCAAAAGAAGCATTTGAGGAATACGACTTTTTTGAAAATAAAGAGTACAAAAAATCGACTGAAGAACTGACAAATCTCATTGTTTGCGGGCATTTTGACCAATCGCTCGTGCATAACGATTTAGAGGCTCCGATAATCAGAAAATATCAGTGCTTGAACAATATAAAATGCAATCTCGAAAATTCATTTATGTCGGGTAGCGGTCCTGTTTTTTATACTTTTACCGATGAACTTTCGGTGATTTTTGAGCCTGATGAATTTATTTTCGTTGAGCATTTAAGAACAATCGGCGATGGCGTGAAAGTTGTAGGGTGTTAATGAATAATTTTTCTGATACGGAAAAACTCAACGAAAATACCGAAAATATTGACGTTTCTTCGACTTTAGACGTTGTTAAAATGATTAATAATGAGGATTTTAATGCTGTTTCGGCAGTCCAAAAATGTTTGCCTCAAATTGCAAATGCCGTCGATATTATTGCCGAAAATTTTAACAAAGGCGGAAGATTAATATATTTTGGTGCGGGAACAAGCGGTCGTTTGGGCGTTTTGGACGCATCTGAGTGTCCTCCGACTTTTTCTGTTCCTGAAACGATGGTCGTCGGAATTATTGCGGGGGGCGACATTGCACTTCGTCATGCCGTTGAGGGAGCGGAAGACAGTGCTGACGGTGCAAAAGTCGATTTTGAAAAATTAAACATCTCCGAAAATGATACGGTAACAGCAATTTCGGCGAGCGGTAATGCGGCGTATGTTGTTGAAGTTTTGAAACTTGCAAAGGAAAAAGGTTGCAAAACCGTTGCGGTGACTTCAAATGAGAATGCGAAAACAAAAGAATTTGCAGATGTTTTTATTTGTGCAAAAACAGGTGCTGAGGCAATTTCGGGGTCAACCCGAATGAAAGCGGGTACGGCTCAAAAATTGATTTTGAATATGCTTACGACATCTGCTATGGTAAAGGTCGGAAAGGTCTATAAAAACTACATGATAGATGTTAAGCCGACGAATATTAAACTCAAAAAGCGTGCCGTCAAAATCGTTGCAAAAATTGCGGAAGTGCCAGAAGATGTTGCATTATCGGCTTTGGAAGAAAATGATTTTAAAATTAAACCTGTTATTCTGAATTTAAAAAATAGGGTCGAAATTGCTGATGCAGAAAGGCTTTTGGCAGAAAATAACGGCGTTTTGCGAAAAGTTTTTGAAAAAATCGAAAAGGAAAAATAATGGAATATTTGAATTTTAACGAAGAAGAATTATCGGCTGATGTTAAGGAAATGTCGCTGCTTGAGGTCAGAAATGTTTGTATGCAGTGCCAAAATTGTTCTTTGGCAAAAACGAGAACGAACATTGTTTTTTCTGACGGGTATGCGAATGCTCCCGTAATGCTCATCGGCGAAGCCCCTGGGGCTGATGAAGATGCGAGCGGTATTCCGTTCGTCGGAAGAGCGGGAAAACTTTTGACCCAACTTCTTGAAGAGTGCGGTATAAACCGTGAAAAGGACTTATATATCTGCAATACCCTCAAATGTCGTCCGCCTGAAAATCGAGATCCGAAGCCAGAAGAAAAAGAGGTTTGCGAAAAATATCTTGAGGCTCAAATTAATATCGTTCGTCCGAAATTGATTGTTCTTTGCGGTGCAACGGCGGCAAAATCGTTCTTGGGCGACAATATAAAAATTTCTCAAATTCGTGGAAATAAATATATGATTTTCGACAAAATCCCCGCAACGGTTATTTTCCACCCCTCTTATCTTTTGCGTAACCATTCGGAAGAACCTAATTCTCCCCGTTGGTTGACGAAAAAAGATTTGAAGGCTATTAAAAAATTTATCGACAATTTTAATTAATTTGTAACGTATCGTAATATTTAAAAATGTCAAAAACCCTTGTTACGCAAGGGTTTTGCATTATGGTGCCGTTTTTTGCTTAAAAAATAATATCAAAAAAATGCACCGATAAAATGTATTTGATACAATAATGACAAGGAAAACGTTTTCAAGGTTATCATGGGGCAAAAAAAATCTAACAAAAAAAATAAAAAATCGGTTGCTGATTTGATTTTGAAACATCATTTTGATGACAAAATCAAAGATATTGATGATGAAATCAGCGTCGAAGAGCAGGAAAATCAGGAATTGAACGAAAATATCGGTTTTGATTCTATTGAAGAGGCTGCCGATGTTGTCGGGGACAAAATTATTGAAGATGAAATTTCTGATGATGAACTTGCCGATGATAAAATTATCGAAAAGCAAGATGATGAGGTCGTTTTGCCTGAAGAAAATTCTGATGTGATTTCTGATGAAGAAAATCTTGAAATAGTTGAAGAAAAAGATGAAAAATCAGCAGAAAAAGCGGAAATTAAAGACTTTTTGGAAACTTCCGACAAAATTTTGAACTCAGTAGAAAAGAAAAATCAAACCGATTCTGATGAAGCGGTTAAGCAATTGCAGGACTTTTTGAATAAGGTAGATAAGCGTGTTGACAGGCTTGCAAAGGCACAGGCAGAAAAAGAAGATGAAATCGATATTGTCGGTGATGAATATCAGTTTAAAAAGTTAAAAAATGAATTGACGTTTTTCCAAAATGAGTTAGAAGACAGTATTCACGGTCAATTTGGAGATTTGAGCGAGGCTGTCACTTCTGTTATTTTGGATTTGAAAAACAAAATTTCCGAACTTCAAGAATATCTTGAACAATATACTGCTAAGCAATTAAAAGTTGCGATTAGTGGTGTAAAAGCCGTAAAAACAGAAGTTGACACTGTTTCAGACGAAGTTAAGGCAATCGACAAGCAGGCGATTTTTGAAACTGAAAAACGTACAAAGCAAATCATCGGTTTGACGAAAAAATCAAAAGACGAACTTTTGACGGAGATTAAAAATCTCCAAAATATTACCGCTCGAGCAGATGTCATAGATGCTTATAATGACGAAAACAAGTTGATTTTCGACAAAACGAACAAGCAAAATGTGGAACTTTTTAACAAAACAAATGCCGAAAATGTTGCACTTTTTGAAACCCGTTCTGCGGAAAATCTTTCTGCTATCAAAAATGAACTTGCACAGGTTCGTAACAATTTGCACACTCAAATTCAGGAAATTTTGAGAAAAATTGTCATTCAGGAAGAAATTAAGTCACTTTGCGATGATGCGTTGGGCGAAATTCGTAACAACAACAGTGAAATCGGTGTCGTTCGTAAGTTTATGAAAGGAACTCAGGCAATTGAGCAACGTCAGGAAGAACTTTTGGACGAAATAAGAGTTCTCGTGGAAGATTTGTCTGATTATGAACTCAACGAGGCGTCTGACAAGGTTGATATTATTTACGAAAACATCGGTATGCTCAATGAGTGGGCGAATAAATCCGACAAGTTGATTGAGGATTTTGACGCTCTACGTGAGGATTTTGACATAAACAGCGACAAAGTCGATATTATTTATGACAACTTAACTTTCATCAATGATTGGGTTAAAAATCTCGATAAATTTGCAAAAGATATTGAAGATTTGAAGTCTGATTTTGAGCGTGATGAAAAACTTACCGAAAAAATCGACAGCCTTTATACCAACATAAATGCGATTAAAGATTGGAGCAAAAAGGCTGACGCTCTTGCTTTGCAGGTTCGTGCATTGTCTGTTCAAATCAGCGAAACCGAATCGACAATTAACTCTCAAAATCTTGCCGATATCAAAGAATTATTTACCCAAATGACAGACGATATGTCGAATTTGAGTAGTCGTACTAACAAAATGATTTTGGATACCGACAAGACAAACGACACGATGGTCGGTCATTTGAACAATCTCAAAACAATTATTGACTCTCTCCGTGATACGACGGATACGTTTGAATTTGCGGAATTGAAAAATAAAATCGATGAGATTAAAAATAATTCTAAAAAAAGTTCGGATTTTGAAATGGTTATGACCGAAGCGTTCGGATACCTTGCGGAATGGATTGATTCTGCAGGTGCAACGATTAACCAAATCAGAGTTGACCTCGACAATGTTCAATCACAACAAGATGAACAGGTTGAGCAGATAAACAAGCAATATAACGAACAGGTTGACAGACTTGCTGAAATTAAAAATTCGTTCGACAGTATTTCAAAAACTGAAGAACAGTCTGAAAACAATGTGGCAGAACAGATTGCGGAGATAATTTCTCAAAACAATACCGCAATTCAAAATGTTGTTACTAAGCAAAATCAGGAAATTCAAGAGATTTTGGCGGCTCAAAATGCTCAAATTCAGAAAATTTTAGAAGAGCAACAACTCCATTCTCAAGAAATTCAAAACCTGCAAACTCAATCAGTACAAGTGTTTGACGGTCTTCAACAATATCAAACGCAAAATGAACAACTTATTCAAAATATTCAACAATTGCAAGAACAATCAGGCAAAATTGTTCAAAATGTTCAGGAATTTCAATCGGATATATCAGGCGAAATTCATAACTTGCAACCG
>SAMEA104315428__coassemble_1034_pt1 | contig 21118 bp, 21 predicted proteins | sample SAMEA104315428__metabat2_low_PE_039 | metagenome-assembled genome bin SAMEA104315428 (sample SAMEA104315428) | gut metagenome | biome: Monkey gut; feature: monkey-associated habitat; material: faeces | place: China | collected 2013
TTGATTTTGAAATTATAGGTGAAGTCCGTTGGTGGGGCAGAGTAGCGAAATAGAATTATGGGTTTTGGTTTCAAAAAATCTAAAAATTTTGGTGGCTTTAAGGTCAATCTATCTAAAAGTGGTATCGGTTTTTCAACAGGTGTTAAAGGTTTCAGAGTTTCCGCAGGACCAAATGGTGTAAATCTTAATGCCGGCAGAAATGGAATCTATTATAGAAAAAAATTAGATAGTTCAAATGAAAATAATTCTCAAAATATTGATATTCAAAATGAACCAGACATAACAAAAAAAGATTGGGATAACTTTCAAAAGGGAAAAAATTTTTATAAATATGGTTTAATATTTGCGTTTCTTGCTTTTGGTGGAATGTTTTTAAATGATATGTTTATTTTATTTGCATTTCCCTGTGTTATTTGCATTCTTATTGCATTAATTAAAACGACAAAAACGCTTATGAAATCAGCATTCTTACAAGACGAATTAAACGAAAAAAATGAAATCGAGGAATAGATGAAAAAACTATTTTCCGCACTATTAATTAGTGTTTTATTTTTAGCAACTCCATTAAGTGTTTCGGCTGAAACAGTCGTATATAATCCTAATTCTAAAATCTACCATAATACGAGTTGCTCAAGTGCTGCAAAATGCAAAGTTTGTAAAAAAATTGATAAAAAACAGGCAATCAGAAACGGTGCAAGGGCTTGCAAAAGATGTGGCGGTTAATTTCTGATACATTCGATAAAATTCTGAAAAACAAATACGTTGACAATTTCATTATAATTTTGATTTTGTTGAATTTGACTGTGTTTATTTTGCAAACAGAACCTGCAATAAATACCAAATATTCAACAATCATCGGACAAATCGAACTATTTACCGTCATTATCTTTACGATTGAATATCTTATGAGGTTATGCACTTTAAAATCGTTCAAAGAGGTATTCTCGCCAATGATGTTGGTCGATTTGTTTGCCATATTGCCGTTCTATTTGTCGTCAATTACCGTCAACACAATGATTTTAAGGGTTTTAAGACTGACAAGATTGTTGAGGCTTGCTAAACTTGCAAGATATTCAGAAGCAATACAAAAAATCAAAAAGTCATTCATAAATAAAAAATACGAATTAATTGTAACAGGTTGTATTTTCCTTTGCGGTTTAATTGTTTCGTCTGTTCTTATCTATTTTGCAGAAAGCGGAACAGGTGTCGAAACGTTTAAGAGCATTCCTCGTTCATTTTGGTGGGCAATAGTAACGTTTACAAGTGTCGGTTACGGTGATTCTTATCCACTGACAACTTTCGGTAAATTCGTTGCAGCATTTTCGGCGGTTATGGGCGTAGGCTTGCACGGTTTATTTATTGGAATTATCGGCTCTGCATTTATTGAGGGTATTAAAAATGAGCGTTAGAAAAAAAGGCAACAAATGGTATTGTCGATTTCAAATCGACGGCATTCGCTATGAACGCCGTTGTATTGGTGCAACCGATGAAAAATCAGCAAAAAAATGCGAAGTTGTTATTATGTCCGAGGTGATGCACGGCAATTACAAAATCAGCCGTTCAGAGAAAAAACTCACCCTCGATGACGGGATAAAAGTTTTTCTTGAATACTCAAAAAACAAATTGTCCCATAATACTGATTTAATTCGGGTAAATAAAATTATTGAGTATTTCGGAAAAAATAAGCCACTTGAAAATATTTCGGTTGAAGATATTAATGTTTTTAAGCAAAAAATGAAATTTAAAACAGAAACAAAAACAGTCAAAAAACTTAATCCAAAATACAAAAGAGGCAACGGACAACCTAAATATTTGACCGAAGAAATTGAAGTTCAAACAGAACGTTCAAATGCAACCATTAATCGGTATTGTGCAGTCATCTCAAAAATGTTTAACCTGTTAATCGCAGACGGCAAACTTGTTAAAAATCCGTGCAAGTTTTCACCAAAACTTCGAGAAAATAATTATAAAATAAGATATTTAAAGGAAGATGAACAAAAAAGATTATTTGATGCTTTTAAATCAACTGAATTTAAGGAAGAAAAAAAATTTTTAAAAGTCATTGTTATTGTTGCACTTTACGAGGGAATGCGTAAAGGCGAAATTATGTACCTTGCACCAAAACAAGTCGATTTTGAAAATGGATTTATTGATATTCTTAAATCCAAAAGCGGAAAAGAACGAAAAATACCTCTTGCAGACAAGGTGAGAGAGGCTTTGCTGTCATTGGGCGATGTCGGGGACTATTATTTTATCAACCCTAAAACCCAAAAACCGTATGTTGATTTTAAAAAATCCTTCGCCACGCTGCTAAAAAAAGCACAAATTGAAAACTTTAGATTTCACGATTTTAGACATACTGTCGCAACTCGACTTGTTGAAAGCGGAGTTGATTTATTAATCGTCAAAGAAATTTTGGGACATTCCAATATTGAAACAACAATGCGATATGCACACCCTGTCCCTGAATTAAAACTAAAAGCAATTTCGAAATTAAATGAGTATTAAATAATTACTAAACCCCATTAGATAATTACTGAGTATTAGTTGATAATTAGTGGCAATGCGTGGGGAAATAGTGGGGAAATTAAATAATTTAAGAGATTTCCTTTAGCAAAAAAAACAAAAAAGACAAACCCCAAAAGTCTTGTCTTTTTTGTTTCTAAATGGTGGGCCCGGAGGGATTCGAACCCACGACCAAGGGATTATGAGTCCCCTGCGCTACCGCTGCGCCACAGGCCCGTGACGACTTTTTATTTTGTTATCAACGAACCCTGCACTACCTACCTCTCCTCGAAAGATATTTAATCTTTCTCGTCGGCAGAGTGCCACAGCCCGTGACGACTTTTTGTGATTAGTGGCGATTAACGTTACCACTAACGTTGACTTTTTCACTTGAGATGTCTTACTTTTGAGAAGTTGTAAATCCCCGATGAATTTTGTCTTTGAAACGATTGCCTTACATATTTGGCAATCGCTTCGACTGTTATTAACATATCATTCACAAAAATCAGGGTCAAGTTTATGTTAAGAAGCCTTAAAATAACGGCATATTCTAAACTTATTTTATGTATTTTGTGAGGATATTCATTATCTCGAATTTGTCTTTCAAACCAAGATAGCGATTGATTTCTAACCCGTTTTTAAAAATTATCAAAGTCGGGAATGCCGTAACGTTGAATTTGTGTGTTACAAGCGGTGATTCTTCGCTGTTTATCAAACCTGTTTGGATTTCTTTCATATCCTCAAGTATTGCTTTTTGTTTTGTGCAGTACCCGCACCATGGAGCCGAAAACCATACGGTTTTCAGACCATGTTCTATATATTCGTAAAAATTATCATCTTCTAATTCTGCTATCATTTTTTCTCCTTTTTGAGGAATGATAACTTTTTTGGTGATGAAATTAATCCGTTAACAGGTTATTACTTTTTATAATTCTTTCACGTCGTCTTCGATGAGGTAGCACATTTCTTCGTGAAAATCGGCATTTGCGACTTTTTCTATCGGTAATTTGATATATTTTACCGTTGCATTTGCAAGAAGATTGTTTTCACGGTCAAAAAGTTCGACATCTGATGTGAAAAATTTAGACATATTTTTTGTCACAATCCCTTTGCCGATAATGTCGATATTATAAGGAACGGGTTTTCTGTATTTTATTTCCATTGACATTGTGGCACCCAAAAGTCCGTAGTTCTTGACCCAAGCGGCACGAAAAGCAAGTTCGTCGAGCATTGCTGCAATTAAGCCGCCGTGTACTCTTTGCGGAAAACTTTGGTGGTATTCCGAGTAAAAGAACTTCGTCATGACGGAGCCGTCTTCCATATTGTAAAATTGGGCTTTTAAGCCTTGTTCGTTATCCATGCCACAGATGTAGCACATTTTACTGTTTCGTTGTTTGCTAATGACTTTCATTTGTTTTTCCTCTGTTTTATTTTACCATGGATTTTCTTTGTGTTTGCAAGCGGTTTGTTTTTTGTTATAATTTTCAAAAATAAGGAGATTGAAATGACTTTTGGTTGCAGGCATTTGTATCGGACGCTTTCGTTGCACCCTTATGTTATAAAAAGTTGTTGTTCTAATGCGAAGGGGATTATTTTCGGCAAAAAGCCCACTTGTATTAATTACAAAAACTTGCTGCACAAGTCGTCAATGTTTTTGAAATCCTTTAAGGGCGGCTCTGTTCCAAAAAGTTGCAAAGGCTGTTGTGAACTTGTTTTTGATTTTGATTGGTCGTCTGTTGAGGATATTAAGTTTGAAAATTTTTATATTTCAAATTGGTTTGACTGTAATGCGAACTGTATTTATTGTGTGAACAATTGCATTACGGATAAGAAAATTACGGACGAAATCCACAAATCGCCTTGTTATGATGCACTTCCGATTTTGGAATATTTGAAAAATGAAAATTTACTTGGCGATAAGTTGAAGATTTTTATTACGGGCGGTGAACCCTCTTTGTTGAAAGAAATGCCCGATGTTATTGACTTTTTCAAGAACAACAATGCGGTTTTCTTTTCTGTATTTTCGTCAGGAATTGCTTATTGTGAGTCTTTTCATGACCTTTTGAAGTCTGATATCAGAACAGAACTTATTATTTCTCCTGATTGCGGAAATCCTGATTTATACAAGAAAATCAAGAATGTTGACAGATTTTATGATGTTTTTAACAACATAAAAAAATATGGAGAGGGTTGTTCTGAAAACAATCGGATAATTGTGAAATATATTTTTGTCAAAAACTTTAATGACAACGAAAAAAGCGTATTGGAGTTTTTTGACAGAATTGATGAATATGCTTCGGGCAGCCAATATGCGGTGCGTTTTGACGTCGATTATAACTACAAAGATGTTGAACATTCCCGTGTTTCGGACTTGTTAAAGTTTGCAAATGAAGAGATTGAGCGTCGGAAAAAAGCACAGACTTTTTCTCCTATTACATCTCAATTATCTCAAAATTTATAAACAAAAACCCCCGCAATGCGAGGGTTTTATTGTATTTGTAAAATCTTTTATTTTACTGCTTTCATTACATCGTTAGTAATGTCAGTTCCTTCAGAGTAAAGTACAACGCTCTTTGCAACGACTAATTTATAACCGTTTGCTTTTGCTTGTTGTGCAATTACCGCAGAGATGCTTTTGTCAATAGCTTGCAATTTTTGTGCATATTCTTGATTCATCTTATCTCTTTGAGCGTTAAGGCTCTTTGTCAAAGAATCTTCGAGTGCTTTTTTCTTTGTAGCATTGCTTTCAGCTTGAAGTTTTTTTTGTGCATCTTGAAGTGATTTTGAGAACAATCTTTCTTGTTCTTGACGTTGTTTCTTCAAGTTAGCAACTTGTTGAGAATTTTCGACAACTCTCGGAACATCAACTACTGCATATTTAAAAGTAGTATTTGAATTTGTGACTGCTGCTGTTGCAACGTTAGCACTTCCGATAGCCAAAACTGCTGCCATTGCTATTGTCATTAATTTTGATACTTTTTTCATGTTTCTCTCCTTTAAAAACAAATACAAGAATATTATACTACAATGCAAAAAATTTGCATGTTTTTTACAAAAGATTGCGGTTTCTTAACACTATCTTTTTATCAGGCAGTACATGTGATTTGCAATTCCTTTTTTTACAAAATCATTTTGCCATTTTAAATCATAGTTTTCAAAAACGTATCTTAAAATTGCATTGTCAGAGCCGTAAAGATAGGGCTTTCCAAATCGTGTCAGTCCAAATCCTTCTGCGATAAAGATTACGTCATAGTCGGATTTTTCTAAATTTGCAACAATTTCGCTCTCGTCCATTGCCTCAAAATACAACCTGTCAATCATCGGCATATTCATATCAACTTTTCTGTCCGTCAAAAAGTTTATCGTCATTCCTTCTTGCAAAATCAAAATTTTTTGCTCTTTTGAAGTGTTAGAAAGAATGTATTTTATGACGTTATTAAAGGTTTCAGCCTCTTTTTGAGGCATGTAAACAGTGCCTTTTTCCGTCGAAATTTTTGTATTGTTGGTCTGTCTTTGGTAAATATCAAAGGCGAGGAAGTAAATCAAATAACTCGATAGTGCAAAAATAAAAAACTTTTTCAAATCTTCAATTCCGATTTTTGCATTCTCGGGCATGTATTCGACGATTAACACTATTAGTGTTAATATCGCAATCGGTGCTGTATAAAATCCGTAAATTGATAATATTAACGACCAAAACATTCTTGAAACAAGTGCAATTGCTGACAATGTAAGAATAAAAACAGGAATGTTTTTTCTTAAAGATTTGAATTTAACTATTAATAACACAAATAGTGTTATCGGGATTAAGCAGGTGTGAATCCAAACTTTTGTCAAATTTAAGATGATTGCACAAATCAATATTGATGCCCAAATAAGTTTTTTCCCTTTTGTTTTTGAGAATAGGAAAAACGAAATTCCGAAAAATATTATCAAGTTGAATATGCATTGTAAGTAAAGTGATATTTTTTCGGGAGAAAACAGTCCGCCTGTTTGTTTTATGTGATAAATCATTGATTCTGTCGAGAAAAATCTTTTCATAAAATCAGCAGCGGCAAAAATTTCATTAATCGTTAATCCTTGCAATAAAAGCGTTCCCAATGAAATGGCAGGAATGATTCCAAAAGAAATGATATTTATAAAATTTTGTTTGATATTGCATGGTTTTGCGAAGATTGAAAGATAAATTAAAACAGGCAATAATAAGCCAAATTCTCCTTTAAAGGTAAATGCCGCCCCGCAAAAGAGGTATGCAAGCGTGATAAATGATTGTTTGTCTGTTTTGATGTATTTTATTGCAAATAATATTGCAATAATTGAGGCGGTCATTCCATAGGTCAAACCCGTCGCATAGGGCAAAATCATATTGAACAGAGTTCCGTTAAATCCTGATGCAACAAGAACTGTTGTTGATAAAACGAAGGATAATTTTTTGTCTAAAAATTCTTCCGACAACAAATAAAACGATAACACAAATAGTGTTATGTTGATTAATCCGCAAAATTCAAGCGTCTGAACTGTTGTTCCGAAAATCAGATATGCCAAGGCATTGAGTTGATATGCAAGCGGAAAATAGATACAGAGAATATCTTTGTAAAGCACATTTCCTTTTGCAACTGCCTCAGGAAAAAGCAATTCTCGCCCAAAATCGGTCAATATGTTGCTGTAATGACCTTTGAATGTTATCCAACAGATAATTGCAATTATCGAAAGAAGAATGACGTTGCATAACGTTGTTTTTTCTTTATAAAAATTTATTATTTTTTCCATTTTTACCTCAACTGTTGAGTTTATTATAGCGGAATTATGATTTTTTTGCATAAAAAAAGAACGGTCATTAAACCGTTCTTTTTGTTTTAAATCGAATTATTTGTTGAGGAGTTGTACTTTTTCAACATCTTGAGGGAATTTTCCTTCAGGAATTGTTTTGTAAACTCTGTAATTGACGTCTGCAAAGCAGTTATCAATATCTTCGATTTCAGCCAATTTTTCTTCGTTAATGCAGCCTGTTTCAATCATATCGGCAATAACTTCAAATCTGTGTACGTGTTCGTTGAAACGTTCAGTTGCGTAGTCTTTTGCCTGCCATGTTGTGATAAGGAACGGCCAGTCTGAAGATTGGAGCAAGAGGTTTTCACGAGCCAATTGAGCCAATGCTCTTTGCATCAATTTATCTTCAGGAACTTTGTCGTAAGCATCAGCGATTGCTGACATTCTCTTTTCACATCCGTGAATAATAGGCCACATCCATTCTGTGAGGTTGTTATTCCATACATAGAAGTGTCCGCCTTGTCCCCAAGATGATTCAGGGATTTGGATTGCTTCTTTCGGCGGGTGTTTTTCGATGTATTCGCCTGCTGTCATCATTTGTACGTCAGGAAGATATTGGTTCAATTTCTTGATGACTTGTTTAATGAATTCAACACCTTCAAACCACCAGTGTCCGAATAATTCTGTATCAAATGATACCATCACAAGACCTTCTTTACCGTTGTGTGAATTTTTATAATCGTTCAACAAGTGGTAAATCAAAGTTGTGTAGTGATCTGAGTTCAAGTTGATTTGTGACATTGCAAGTACGGGGTCGTAGAGCATTTTGTCGCCCAAACCTGCTGATGCAGATGTGATTCTCCAATAATGCATACCTGATTTGTCATCTTTTTTGTGAAATTCACGATAACAACCGTCACCGGGGTATCCGTCTGCTGCTGACCAAACTTGGTAGCCTGCACGTTCGTTTCTGCCCATAACCGCAACTTGTGCATCAGGAAGCCAATAAGCACTATATGTGTCATATCCTGTTGCTTCTCTTTCAGGTAGCGGGATGTACTCGATGTTTCCGTAAATGCCGACTACTCTTCTGTTTCCGATTGAGTTACCGCCTTCGATAACGTGTGATTCTGTGAAGAAGTATTGAATGTCGTTGTTTTGCAATGTTAATTCAATTGCAGGACGCCATTTCTTTTCGCCGTCTTTTCCGATGTATTCGTAACCTTGTCTGTATGCACATTCAGGCAACCAGCAACCTTTTGCCTTTTTGCCGAATAACTTTTTCGTTGTTTGTGAACCAACGCTGAATTGTGCGTTTAAGTTTGCATCTGTTGCCAACAACGGTGAAAATCCGTGTGTTGCACCTGATGTCGTGATTTCAATACAGCCTAAATCTTGGTATTTTTTGAAAGCCCCGATTAAATCTTTGCCGTATTTGTTTATAAAACTGTCTTTGATGTGTGTAAACCAATCAAAATAGTATTTTGCAAGATATTTCAAGTGTTGTGAATTTGCAATGTTAGGGTCAGGATATCTTTCCAAATCTTCTGAAACTTGCTTAATTCTTGAATCTAAGTATTCAATGAAACCTTCTTTTAAGTGTTCATCTATTAATTGTTCGGCCAAAATCGGTGTGATACCGACTGTTAATTTTGCTTTGATACCTTCTTCTTCGTATAACTCAGAAATAGCATTCAAAAGCGGTACGTATGTTTCGCTCATACATTCATATAAATTTTCTTCTCCGAAAGGCCACATACCTGCTTTTCTGTAATACGGAAGGTGGCTGTGAAGCATAAATACAAATTGTCCGACTGTCATTATAGTCCTCCTAATTTATTTTTGTTAATGTTAATCTCTATATGAAATGGCTCTCAGCCCAATTGAATTGTTTATATGGTTTTTATAACATAAACAAAAAAAAATTGTCACCCTACTGTACTAATGCCATAGTATTATTTACAAACTGCAACATTAGTGATTTCAAGCCTTTACGGATTTCAAATTCTTTGTTATAATACTTAACATATAAAATCCATCGCAAATAAATAATACAAATAGTGTTATTTTGCGAAAGTAGGGCATTTCTGGGAGTGCTTTTTTCATGAAAAAGCATGCTCGAACGATATATTTTTGAACATTGACAAACTGAATATTCACATGGGGACGCTATGGATTTGACGGGGCGATTGAGGTAACCGTGCTGCGAGTTCCGGCGATGTTCCGGGTTATCAACGATCAAACGATTTACATGCTAACAATGTAATCAAAGCTGACTTCTCAAGAGTTAGAACTCTTGCTGCTTAGTATTTAAGCAGGTCACCTCTGTATGACCAACTTGCCGTTGTGCAGGGGCAATTATGCAAGTTGCGGCGTATGACGGTTGTAAATACGTCTAAGATTACAACCAAACTCGGCAGAGTCTAATGTGCTTTATCGATATGTAGGGAATTGGCTCGTGCCACAATATCGACAAGAATAACAGACCTACACCCGTAGATGTACGTTTATTTCCGTTTCGGACGTGAGTTCGATTCTCACCGTCTCCACCATTTAAAAAAAAGACTTCTTCGGAAGTCTTTTTTTTGTGCTTTTTTAGGCGAGTGTCGTCGAGAATTTTTGTGCGAAAATGCCGGAGCGTTTCAAATTGAAGCAATAATTTTCGTTGAAAATTATCGCCATTCATAAGTCATAGGGGCTAAAAACTGTTATAAAAATAAGATTACCAACCTGCTAATTTTTCGGAGGGGGTTAAATTTTTTGTAATTTGTGTCATAATATAATTGCCTCACTCGGGTATTTATTTTGTTCCTACATTTTGATTAATCGGGAGAGTAAGTTTTTTATAAGCCATGCAGTAAACCTGTCGCTGTAACAGGAAACGGATTGACTTAGGCACTCACCCACCTGCGAGACTCGCAGGCAACAAAATCATGCTCGGGCGGGGCTTTTTTGTGCCAATTTTTAACAAAAAACGAGGACTTTATTAAATCCTCGTTTAAAATAACACTATTTGTGGCATTTTTAATAACACTATTTGTGTTAATTTTGTAAACTCTTGTGTCACACTTGAAAACACTATTTGTTGCAAAGTTCTTTATACATTTGATAGTATTCTTTTGCACTCTTATCCCATGAATAGTCATAATTCATAGCGGAGTTAATCATAGCATTTCTTGTATCTTTGTTGTGGTAAACGCCGATAGCACAATAGATTGCTTGCATCATATCCCAAGAGTCATATCTCCAGAACTTGAAGCCGTTGCTGTTGTCCAAAGGATAGCCGACAATAGTGTTATCCAAGCCACCTGTTGCTCTGACAATCGGTAATGAACCGTATTTGAGGGCAACTAGTTGGCTAAGACCGCAAGGTTCAAATTTTGACGGCATTAAGAACATATCAGAGCCTGCATAGATTTTGTTTGCCAATTTTCCGTTGTAGCCGATGTAAACTCTGATATTTTCGGAAGTTTTGCAGAGCCAATCGAGGTATTCTTCGTAACGTTTTTCGCCCGAGCCCAAGATAATGAGTTGAGCGTCCATGTTGCGAAGTTCGTGTTCGGCAGCGTAGAACAAGTCCAAACCTTTTTGGTCAACGAGTCTTGAAACAAAGCCGATGACAGGTTTTTCGGGATAATATGGAAGGTTAAATTCTTTGCAGAGTTCTTTTTTGCACTCAGCCTTACCTTTTTCAAATGTTTTAGAAGTATAATTTTTCGGAATAGCCTTATCTTTGTTCGGGTCGAATACAGAGTAGTCGATGCCGTTCAAGATACCTCTGATTTTGCCTTGATTGCAACGGAGAGTATAGTCCATACCTTCTCCGTATTCGGGAGTCAAAATTTCTTCTGCATATTTAGGTGATACGGCAACAATTCTGTCTGAGTAGTTAACAGCCCCTTTGAGCCAATTCAAACTGCCGAAGTGTTCGCAGCCGTAACTGTGGAAAACATCGCAAATGTACATATTTGCAAAGTTTAAGATGTCATAATTGTATTGACCTTGGTATGCGAGGTTGTGGATTGAGAATACGCATTTTGTATCTTTATAAAATTCATCGTATCGGTAACTGTTTTTGAGGTAAATCGGAATCATTGCCGTGTGCCAGTCATTTACGTGGAAAATGTCGGGGCGATAGCCCAATTTTTTTGCATATTCCAAGCAAGCAAGCGAGAAACATACGAAACGTTCTTGTTCATAGCGATGGTCAATGTTTTTCGGATAAACTTCGTGAGTGCAGCCGAAATATTTATAATTTTCGATAAAATAAACATCAATGTCTGTATCGGGCAATTTAGTTGTTCTTAAAGTGAACGTGTAGAGTGCGTTTCCGAAACGAATTGACATTTCCGAACCGGGAACTTCTTTAATTCCGTATTTTGCTTGGTCAATTGAACCGATAAACGGTGCAAAAATCTTGATGTTGCAACCTAATTTGCGAAGTGCTTTCGGCATACTGCCCATAACGTCTGCAAGTCCGCCAACTTTCGTAAACGGTGCGATTTCAAATGTTGAGTATAAAATATTCATGCTGCCTCCTATTGTTGAGCCAAATATTGTAATGACATTTTTAAAATTTCTTCTGAATTAATTTTTTCGCCGCAAGCCGAAAGGGCGTATTTAATTGAATTTTCGACTTCTTCTCTTGAATAGCCCAAAGAGAAGAGGACATTTTTTGCATCAACTGCACATTCGGGTTCGTTTTGCGGAACATCGGTCGCTTCGGGAATTAAATAATCCTGACGAGCCAACAATTTATCTTTTAATTCTAAAACGATTTTTTGAGCGGATTTTTGCCCGATACCCTTCGCTCTTGATAATTCTTTGTAATTTTCCTTAATAACTATGCCGATAAGTTCGCTTACGGAAAATTCGTCAATCAGGGTCAATGCTGCTTTTACGCCTACTCCTGACACTGTTTGTAATATTTCAAATAAATCTCTTTCTTCTTTGTGCAAAAAACCGCACAAACTCATTGAGTCTTCTCTGTGAATTAACGAAACATAAATTTTTACATCAGAATTTAACTCGGGCATCTCGCCGAGAGTTCTCTCCGTAGTTTTTGCAAGATAACCGATACCGCCGGTTTCAACCGTGACTGAAATTCCCGTCGGCAAATTTTTCTTTGATGTTAACAGACCTTTAATATAATCGTACATTACAATTATAATAATAACCTATATCATAATTATTTTGCAAATCTTATTTCTGTTCCATTAAAGTATTGTAAATATTTAACATTTTTTCCGCTTGTTTAATGTTTCCCTTTTTTTTGTAGGCATAAGCCAAATTGTAGTAAAAATCTGCATTTGTCTTGTTGAACGAAATTGCCCTCATAAACGCCGATTTAGCCTTTTGGTAGTTATCAAGTTTCAGATAAACATTGCCCAAATTATACCAAGCATAAGAAAAATCTTTTTTAATTTTCAAACATTTATCGTAAGATTCGATTGCCGAATAATAGCGGTTTCCTTTTAATTGTATGTTTCCGAGGTTGTAATATGCTTTATAATTTGTCGGGTCAACCGAAATGGCTTTCTCTAAAAGTGCCATTGCGTCTAAATCTCTTCCGTAATCTTCTGTGATATTTGCCGCTAAAAGCCAAATTTCAGAATCTCTTTGCCCCTCGGGAATGTTTGATATCATCTGATAGGCTTCTTTTATCCTGTTTGTATTATACAACACCATAATTTCCTGCTTCGTAGTCGCAATATCTGTTTCTGTCGCTGCATAGCAACTTTTCGCCGAAAATATAAAGCCTATCAAAAATAAAAAACATAAAATCTTTTTCATACAAATATTATATTATCTTTTTTCTTTGATTTGATAAAATTTAATTAAATCGTTTGTAAAATTTTGTAACGATTAGTGTATATTCACCCGCTAAAAAGTAAATAAATAGCCTGATTATGCGTTTATTAATGTATCGGAGATAGAAATGTTAGCAATAGACGTAAACTACGCATATCTTAAAAAAGCATACGGAATTGACACGAAACGTCTTAATTCTGCCTTTTTATCGACTATTGACGAGTTCATGGAAGAAGAGGCTATTCAAGGCAATACAAAAGCAGCTAACTTTGAACGTGACGTTTTTAATGACCCCGATTCGATTTTGGAATTGTATCAATTAACAAGTCCCAAAAACAGATTTTTACTTTTGAAGCAAATGAAACCCGCTCAATTGCAAGAATTGATGCAATATTTAGAGCCTGAGGTTTTGTATAATGCTCTCAGATTTATCAGCCAAGAAAAATTACAAAAAATTGTAAGCGAATTGCCGAAAGAAAAGTTGGCAACTGTCGTTTTCAATAATTTTTCAACTGAAAAATTCTTAAAAGTTACTAACGAAAAAGAAATTAATAAATTTTTCCAATCTCCGAAAATTGAAAAAACTAAGATTTTAAACTCTGTTGCTACATTAGATCAAGCAAAATTGCAAAGTATGATGGAAGTTTTGACAGGCGAACCTTGCAAACACTGTGATTCAAGAGAAGTTCAAGAAAAAATGGCTGCTCTTGATGACAGAAAATTCCAAAAAACTTTGTTATCATTCACTCCCGAAACAAAATCAGCAATGGTTTTGGGTATGGTTGACGAAAACCCCGAATATCTTATGGAATTCTCGTCAGAAGCAATGATGAAGCCTTTGACTCAACTTCAAAAACCTGAATTCTTAAAGACTTTGAGTGTTCTTGAACCTCAAGATCACTTGGAAATGTTATCAGCATTGCCGAAAGATGTAATGCCGATGGTCGTTTCTCAAATTGACCCTGAAGTTTTTGCTCAAATTTTGAGTAAGAATTTCCAAGAATTATTAAAACAAATCGCCCTCTAATTCGATTAGAGAGCGGATTGTTACGGTAAAGTTAATTAAAAGGAATTATTTAATATGAAAAATTTTATACATTCCATTTTTTCTTTAATTTTTCAAAAGTCTTATCAGACCGCATTTGTACGAGTTCGCTATTAATAAATCGTTTGAGGTTGCTTGCTTCGGGGGTTGCTTTGAAAGCAATTCCGTAGTATTCGACCGACAATTTTTGCGGAAGAATTTTGTAGCCCTTATGGTCCATTAAAAAGCCTTTTAACAGTGCATCGTCCGATATCATTGCATCTGCTTCTCCTCTGGCAAATGCTTCAAAACATTCCTGTCTTGATTTATAGCCGATGAGAATTGATGCAGGGGCATATTTTTTCGGAGTTTTTTCTGCTGTTGACGTTAATCTGACCATAACTTTTCGGTCGTTTAAGTCCTTAACTGTTTTAATCGGGCTGGAATTTTTTACGATAATTGTTTGTCCTGTTGTATAATACGGGTCTGAAAAGTCAACTGTCATCAGTCTTTGCGGTGTTATTGTCATAACAGAAAGCACAAAATCGACTTTGCCCTCGGAAACCATTGCAATGGATTGAAATCCGCTTGATTTTACAAATTGAACTTTATTTTCGTCGCCAAATTGTGCAAGTGCAAGTCTTTTTGCAATATCGACTTCAAATCCTGTCGGTTTGCCTGTTTTGGGGTCAATGTAGCCGAACGGTTTTGAATCCTGACTTATGCCGACTATAAAGTAACCACGTTCTTTTGCTGTTTGAAGAATATCTTTTTCTTGTGTTTCTTTCGGCTCTAATACACAGCCTGTCAGCAAAAATAATGATGTTAAAAATAAAAGACATAAAAATTTTTTCATAATTAACCTCTCTTTTTACATGATAATACAAATAAAACTTTAAACAAACCGTTTATTAAAAGTATGACTTTATTTGAAAAAACGGTATAATTTTATGTATGAAGAAGATTTTTGCGATTTTTATTATAGCAATTCTGACGATGGGGGCAGGTTATGAGGGAACTTTGCCTGATCTTGAATCTGAAATGAGTTATAAAATTAAGTCGAAAAAGGTCAAATATCCGCCTCTTAAAACAAGCGACAAAGACCCTAAACGTCTTCAAAAAGTTCCGAAAGAGGACAAAGAATACGTTGATATTATTATTAAAAAAGGGCGGACTGCCGAATATGTGAAAGATATTCAGCCGGTTATTTCTTTGCTTGAAAAATTCAAGACTTATATCGAAGATGAAAAAAATATCCAACTTTTTAATGCAATAGCAAGTAATTACATCGACCATGCCTACTATATTCAAAACAAATATGCAAATCGACCCGAGCGTTTTTATGCGTCTTATCGGGCAATGATTTATCTTGCTGAAGAGGCAAGGCAAGTGGCTTCGTTGAAATCCGAGGGATTGGTTTATACGAGATACATGCCGTATTCTGATGATGGGGACACATATTCGCCCGCTAATATTCGCCGTGAATCCGACAAACTTTTGAAACAAATTTATGATACCCTATATGTCCTAAAAAACTTGGATTAATCTGCTTACTAATGTATTTTTCCATGTTTTCTCCTATTTTTAAACAAAAAGTGAGGAAACATGAAATATTTTTTATCTGTAATATTATTTATGGCTTTAGTCATGCCTTGCAGTGCTTTTACCCTGTTTGGCAATGAAAACGGTATCTACAAAAACGATATTACAAATGCGGAACGGTTATTATTCGGTAGAAAAAATGCCTTTCATTCGCAAGAAAACCGTTTGGCTATACTTGAGAGAGAACTTTTCGGAACAGTCCAATCAGGCAGCATTCAGGACAGAATTTCTTTAATAAACAGAGTCCTTGCAAGTCGAGAATATCAATATTACTCGCCATCAGGTGTTGAGAGAATGAGAAGAAAAATTTTATCGAGCAGAAATCCAAACCAAAACGAATATCGCCGTCGTGTTCGATGTCATGGACGAATGACAGGTTTTGAACCTCCCGTTCATCACCCGCCGACACCGAATTTTGCTTCGTCCGGTTATTATAATTCTCCTTATAATCGGACGACTCCCTATTTTGCTAATCGGGTAAATTCTGACCGATTTAATGCAAAAATCCCGCAACCATACGGTTACGGGAATAATCGGTTTTCTCAAAGATTACGTTGATTTAACGATTAGTCAAATACATACGGTAACAATGATGCTTCTCTTGCTCTTTTTACCGCTCTTGCAAGCAATCTTTGGTGTTCTGCACAGTTGCCCGTAATTCTTCTCGGAAGAATTTTACCTGCTTCTGTTAAGTATTTTCTGAGTTTTTGAGCGTCTTTGTAATCGATGATTTCGATTTTATCTGCACAAAAACTGCAATTTTTTCTTTTTTTCTTATCTTGTTGTTCTCTTGCCATTGTATATTCCTTTACTTTCTATCCGTTAAAAGGGGATTTCTTCTTCGCCGATTAAGTCGTCTGAGAAGTCTTCTTCAGCGAATTTTGCTATCTGTTTTGGGGTTTCACCTTTTGATGAGGAACCACCGACTTTTTCAAACGATGAGAGTTCAAGTTCCATAACTCTTCTGTCATCACCGTTTTCATCTTTAGCAGCACCGATTCTTAATTTACCGTCCGTTACAACTCTGTCACCTTTTGAAAGAGTTTGTTCTACTGTTTCTGCTGCTTTTCCCATGGAAATTACTCTTATCAACAAATCCGCATTTCCTTCAACTTGAAGTGTGAAGAACGTGATTGCGATATTATTTTGAGTAAATCTTTTTTCGGGAGCACGGAATACCGTACCCGAGAATGTTGCTTTACAAACCGTCATTCCCGCCTACGCTTTTACTTTTGAAAGTTCCATGAACATCATTCTCAAGACGTTGTCGTTCAATTTCAATTGTCTGTTGAATTCTGAAATTTTTGAACCTTCGAGTTCAAGTCTTACGATAACTTGGTATGCATCTCTGAAATTGTCGATGTCATAAGCAAGTTTTTTTCTGCCGTTCAAATCTGTGTCGATTACTTTTCCGCCCAAGTTTGTTACTGAATCAGCGATTTTGTTTACAACGTTTTGTACGTCTTCTGAATCAATATTAGGCTTAATCATTAATAATAATTCGTATGCTTTCAATTTATTTCTCCTTGAAAATTAGTATTATTCATAAAAAATGTATCACGAACATTTTTTTATTTCAAACATATTTTATAAAACTTCACATGTTTTAGGGTTTATGCCAATCTCGATATCAAAAATTTGACGGCACCTCTGTTTTCTTCAAAAACTTCTCCTGCAAATTCAGATGCTTTTTCGAGTTCGCTCAAATCTGAGAACCACAAGTCTAATGTTTTGAAAAATTCATCTTTGTCTTGAGCGACAACTGCTGCACCTTTTTCCGTCAAAATTTTATAAATATCTTTGAAGTTTGCAACATTAGGACCCGATACGACAGGTTTGTTCCAAATGTTTGCCTCGAGTGGGTTATGTCCTCCGGGGCCGAAGAAACTTCCTCCGATATATGCAACTGAGCAGAATGAGAAGAATTTTGCAAGTTCTCCCATTGTGTCGCCCAAAATTACGTCAAATTCGTCGAAGTTTGCATTTTGGCTGATTCTTCCTGCTGCCAATCCGTATTTTTTTATCAATTCAAACACGCTGTCAAATCTTTGCGGGTGGCGAGGTGCGATGAGCATTTTGATTTCGCCGTGTTTTTCTTTCAATTTTTTGAAAGTTTCAAGTGCGATTTCGTCTTCGCCTTCATGAGTGCTTGCGGCAATCAATACGGGGTAGTGAACGTGGAATCGTTCTCTCAAGGCACATTCTTCTTCCCAACTGAGATTTCTTGTGATGTCGAATTTCAAGTTACCCATAAATTCGACTTTTTCAAAAGGTGCTCCTATGTCGATAATCCTTTGGCAGTCTGCTTTTGTTTGCATAAAGATTTTTTCGTAAAGACAAAGTACACGTTTGAAAATGAACGAGAATTTTTTATATCCTTTGTATGAATGAGGGGAAATTCTGCCATTTGCGATATAAACCTTAATCCCTCTTTTGCTTGCTTCATAGATAAAAGCAGGCCATATTTCTGTTTCTGCGATTATGATTTTTTCGGGGGTAAATTTGTCGAAAAATGAATTTACCGCAAAGTCAAAATCGAACGGGAAATATGTGATTTCGTCTGCAATATCTTTGAAAATTTTGCAGGCAATATCATGCCCCGTTTTTGTTGTATTTGTTATGACGATTTTTCTGTCAGGATACTTTTGTCTGTATTCCTTTACAGTGTCGGCAATTGCGTTTGTTTCGCCTACCGATACGGCATGAAATACTGTTGTTTTTTCGCCGTTAAGATTGCTCTTATAAAATCCTGTTTTTTGAAAAAATCCTGCTCGGAATTTCGGTTTAATCGCAAGTGTTATCAATATTACGGGGAGTAATATCAATGCAATTAACGGCATAAGGGTTTCATATATTATAAACATTATTTCTCCTGTTATTCTTCGTCTGAAGAGAGTTTTCTCGTTTCTCCGTCTGATGAGTCATAAACCTGATTAACTTCTTCATCGTCGCCTGTCGGATTTATGATTTGAATACCGAATTTTGAACGGAAGATGTGTTTAACTGTGTCGCTTTGAATTTCATACATCATTTTGTTAAACAAATCGTACGCTTCTTTTTTATATTCGATAAGCGGGTCTTTTTGACCGTACGCTCTAAGTCCGATACCGTCACGAAGCATGTCGATATTGTGCAAGTGATCAATCCATTTTGCGTCAATTACTCTGAGCAAAATATCTCTTTCCATTGAACGCATTACGTTGTCGCCCTCGAACGGAACTTGCGGTTCAAAGTTTTCTTCATATCTTGAAATGATGTCATTATAGAATTTAACGATTTGAAGTTCGTGAGTTCTGTATGCATCGTCCAAAAGTTCTTTCGTTTTGTCGTAAATGTTTTCGTATCTTAAATTCAGAATGTCTTGAGGTTCAATTTTGCCCGAAATTTGCGGAGCAAGCGACACGAGTTCTTTTACGAGAGTTTCGATGTCTTCTTTTGTATAATCTGCAGGATCCATACCCGGAGCGATGTAACTTTTTAACAATCTGTCCAATTCACAATCAATCATATACAAAATATCTTCGTAAAGATTTTCGCCTTGAAGAACTCTTCGTCTTTGTGCGTAGAATTTTTCTCTTTGCATGTTCATAACATCGTCGTATTCGAGGACGTGTTTTCTTATGTCAAAGTGATAAGTTTCGACTTTCTTTTGTGATGATTGAATTTGTTTTGTAATTAACGGAGATTCAATAGCCATATTGTCGTCAGCATTAATCATATCCATCAATTTAATAACTTGGTCACCGCCGAAAATTCTCATCAAATTGTCTTGGAGTGATAAGAAAAATCTTGTCGAACCGGGGTCACCCTGACGTGCGGCACGACCACGCAATTGGTTGTCGATACGTCTTGATTCGTGTCTTTCTGTACCTATTACGTGCAAACCGCCCAACTCAACGACTTTTGCGTGTTCTTCATCTGTTATTGCTTTTGCTTTTTTGTAAATCTCATCTTTTATTTTTTGATAATTGGGATTGTCGGGGGTAATGCCTTTTGATTTAAGTTCTTCATACGCCATGTACTCGGGGTTACCGCCTAAAAGAATATCTGTACCACGACCTGCCATGTTGGTTGCAATTGTAACTGCTCCCAATCTTCCCGCTTGTGCTATGATGAATGCTTCTCTTTCGTGATGTTTTGCGTTCAAAATGTTGTGCTTGATGCCTTTTTCTTTCAACAATTTTGAGATGTATTCCGATTTTTCAATACTGATTGTACCGACCAAAACAGGACGTCCGATTTTGTGCATTTCGATGATTTCGTCGCAAACCGCTTGGTATTTACGAACTTCTGTTTTGTAAATAACGTCGGGCATGTTAATTCTGATATCGGTTTTATTTGTCGGAATTACTGTTACGGGGAGATTGTAAATCTTTCCGAATTCTGCTTCTTCCGTCAAGGCAGTACCTGTCATGCCCGAGAGTTTCGGATAAAGTCTGAAAAGGTTTTGGAAAGTAATGCCTGCGAGGGTTTGCGTTTCATCTTGAATTTTTAATCCCTCTTTTGCTTCAACTGCTTGGTGAAGTCCGTCAGACCAACGTCTTCCGTCCATCAAACGTCCCGTAAATTCATCGACAATCATAACTTCGCCGTTTTTGACAACGTAATCGATATCGATTTTATAAAGTTCTTTTGCTTTTAAGGCTTGAAGTAAATGGTGAGCGTATTGATTTGAAATATCAAACAAATCCTTGACGTTCAAAAGTTCTTGAGCCTTGTCGATACCTTCTTCTGTTAAGATGATATTCTTATTTTTTTCGTCAATTTCGTAATCTTTAACTGCAGTCAATTTCGGTGCAATTTTTGCCATTGTGCGGTAAAGTTCTGCTGATTTATCCAAACGACCGCTTATGATAAGAGGAGTTCTTGCTTCGTCGATTAAGATACTGTCAACTTCGTCGATAATCGCATAATTAAAAGGTCTTTGAACCATTTGTTCAAGACTTGCCGCCATATTGTCACGAAGATAATCAAATCCGAATTCGTTGTTCGTTCCGTAAGTGATATCGCATTCATAGGCATGCTTTTTGAGGTTAAAATCGTCGTAATTGGTTCTGTCGGAAAGAATTACACCAACACTCAAACCTAAAAATTTATAAATCTTACCCATCCAATCGCTGTCACGTTTTGCAAGATAATCGTTGACTGTTACAATGTGTACGCCCTTGCCTGTCAAGGCATTGAGGTATGCGGGAAGTGTCGCAACCAATGTTTTACCTTCACCTGTTCTCATCTCTGCGATATGACCTTCGTGGAGGAAAATACCGCCGATTAACTGAACATCAAAGTGTCGCATATTAAGAACTCTCTTGCCTGCTTCTCTTACTACCGCAAAGGCATAAGGCAAAATTTTATCGAGTGCTTCTTTCTCAAGTTTTTTATCCTCTTTCGGGTCGGAAGATGTTT